>JADMIO011107735.1_pt1 | contig 56025 bp, 53 predicted proteins | sample 8958161 | NCBI WGS metagenome assembly JADMIO01 (sample SAMN16585339, study PRJNA669376) | soil metagenome | isolation source: Crop rotation soil | place: USA: Cullars Rotation, Alabama | collected 2011
GCCGCGACTTCAAGTCACGTGAATTCCAAGCTTCGGATCCCACTGTGCTGGAAACGATCACCTCTTCCACCGTCGAGTTGAACAGGAACTGGATCTTCGGATTCGCGCGCGCGCGCTCCTGCATGATCTTCGACGCGCGCAGCTCCTCGCGGCGGTGGATGACCGTGACCTTGCTCGCGAACTTGGTGAGGAAGGTCGCCTCTTCCATGGCCGAGTCGCCGCCGCCCACCACGACGATCTCCTTGTTCTTGAAGAAGAAGCCGTCGCACGTGGCGCAGTACGACACGCCGAAGCCCTGAAGCTGGCGCTCGGACTCGAGGCCGATCTGCTGCGCGGAGGCGCCGGAGGCGATGATCACCGCCGCCGTCTCATACGTCCGCTGGTCGGTCTTGACGGTGAAGGGATGTTTGCGGAAGTCGACGCTCTCCACCTGCTCCATGCGGAAGACGGCGCCGAAGCGCTCCGCCTGCTGGCGCATCAGATCCATCAGCTTCGGCCCGAGGATGCCTTCCGGGAAGCCGGGATAGTTCTCCACGTCCGTGGTGATGGTGAGCTGGCCGCCGGGCTGGATGCCTTCCAGCACGACGGGGATGAGGTTGGCGCGGGAGAGGTAGAGCGCGGCGGTGCATCCCGCCGGCCCCGACCCGATGACGACGACTTTGAACTCGCGGGTGGTTTCCATTGCGGGCGAATTGTAATGGAGAGCGGGCGGGGGAAAACGTGGCGGCGGGCTCTCAGCCCGCCGCGATATCGATGCTGGGCCGGCTGAGAGCCGGCCCCACGTTTTTCAGAACAGCTTGCCCGTCACCGGCGCCGGCCGCAACGCCTCCAGGAACGCATCCGCCAATAGCCGCTTCTGCCACTCGCGCATGGCCGGGATCTGGTCGAGCTCGGACGCCGACGTCGGCTGGATGGTGGCGACGGCGGTGAGCACGTGGCGCGGCGCGATCACGGACGGATCGATCTTCAGGCCGGCCGCGACACGATCGCGCACCTTCTTCAGCTTGTCGACGCGGTTCTCCAGCGCCTTGTCCCGGATCCACGGCTTCGTCTCGCCGCGCTCGGGCAGCTGGTCCTCCGGCAGCTCCAGCGCCGCGCGCACGATGCGCAGCAGGTCGCGGCCGTAGCGGTCGAGGTGATAGCGCGACATCGTCTTCACCGCAACGAGCTCCTCGCGCGTCTTCGGCTTCGCCCGGGCGATCTCGATGATCGTGTCGTTGCCGATGATCTTGAAGGGGGGGCGGTCGGCGGCGCGCGCGAGGCCGTCGCGCCAGCCGTGCAGGTCGCGCAGAACGGCCAGCGAGCGGCGGTCGAGGTTGCCGATGTTCTTCAGCTTGCGGAACGGCTCCGCGTCTTCGTCCGCCTCGCGGAAGCGGACGCTCTCCAGCCGCGCGAACTCCTCCAGCGCCCACTCCCACCGCCCGAGCGCCGTCAGCTCCTCGCGCAGCTTGTCCGCCAGCGCCGTGAGGTAGCGCGTATCCATCGACGCGTAGTCGAGCATCTCCGGCGTGAGCGGCCGCATGGCCCAGTCCGCACGCTGATGCGCCTTGTTGACCTTCACGCCGAAGTGCCGCTCCAGCAGCGCGCCGAGGCCGAACGCTTCGTAGCCGAGGAGCTGCGCGGCGATCATCGTGTCGATGAGATTCGTCACGGTGTAGCCGAAGTCGCGGTTGAGAATGCGCAGGTCGTAGTCGCCGCCGTGCAGGATCTTGGTGATCTTCGGATCGGCCAGGATGTCGCCGAAGCGCTTGAGATCGATGCCGGTCAGCGGGTCGATGACGAGGTCGTCGCCCGCTGCGGTCATCTGGATCAAGCACACCTTGTCGAAATACGAATGCAGCGAATCCGCCTCGGTATCAATCGCAAGCACGCCCTGCGTCGCGGCGCGCGTCATGGCGTCGTCGAACGACTGCTGGTCGGCGATCCACTTCATTGCGCGTCCGCCTGCCGGCCGAGGCCGATGGAGATGAGCTTCTGGCGCAGGCCGCCGCGGTCGAAGCCGGGCAGCTCGGTGAGGCGGCGCACCGCGTCGGCGTCGCCGCCCACGACGAGCAGCAGCGCGAGGTCCTCCGCGGTGGGCACGCGCAGCGTCTTGTCGTCCAGCTGCGCGTCTTTCGCGGCGGCGACGAGGCGGCCATACAGCGCGTTGCTGGCGACGAGCACATGCACGCGCACGTCGCCGTCCGCGTCCAAAAACTTCATCGGCACGAGATCCAGCTCCTCGGACTGCTCGAGCTCGTTCTTGTCGACGCCGAAGCCGCGGTTGGACGCCATCATGGCCAGCTGATTCTTCTGCTGCGCCGCCATGAGCGCGAGAACGTCGATGGCCCCTCGGTCGACGGTCTCGCCGAGCCAGGCGGAGCGGGCCACGCCGCCGACGAAGGCGGCGTCGATGCGAAGGCGTCCGAGGAGATCGGCCGTGGCGTGGATGGCGCGGGCGTACGGGCCGGCGGCGTGAATGAGCACCGGGCGCATTGTAGTGAAAGTTGTCGGTTGTCAGTTGTCGGTGTCAGTAGAGCAGCCGCTACAATCTCGCCGACCGACAACCGATAACCGACAACCGACAACCTCTCTCATGTCCGCCCTCCTCGAAACCATCTCCCGCCACTGGGGCTACGACTCCTTCCGGCCTCTGCAGCACGCTGCGATGCAAGCCGTCCTTGACGGGCGCGACTCGCTCGTCGTGATGCCGACCGGCGGTGGGAAGTCGCTCTGCTATCAGGTGCCGGCCGTCATGCGTGAGGCGGTTACGCTCGTCGTGTCGCCGCTCATCTCGCTGATGAAGGACCAGGTGGATGGGTTGCGCGCGTGCGGCGTCGTGGCGGCGCAGATGAACAGCTCGCAGTCGGCGCTGGAGCAGCGCGCGGTGGAGAAAGAGCTGCTGGAGGGCCGCATCCGGCTGCTGTTCGCGTCGCCGGAGCGGCTGGCCATGCCGTCCTTCCGCGAGCTGCTCAAGCGGGCGGGCGTGAAGACGTTCGCCATCGACGAGGCGCATTGCATCAGCCACTGGGGCCACGACTTCCGGCCGGAGTACCGCCAGCTGCGCTCGCTGCGCCAGCACTTTCCGGACGCCTCCGTTCACGCCTACACGGCGACGGCGACGCAGCAGGTGCGGCGCGACATCGCGGAGCAGCTCGCGCTGCGCGAGCCGGTCGTGCTGGTCGGCGACTTCGACCGTCCGAACCTCACCTACCGCGTGCTGCCGCGCGTGGACGAGCAGAAGCAGATCCTCGATGTGATCGAGCGGCACAAGGACGAGGCGGGCATCATCTACTGCACGCGGCGGAAGGACGTCGACCAGCTCTCCGAGCAGCTGCGCAAGCGCGGCATCGAGGCGGTGGCGTATCACGCCGGGATGCCGCAGGAGGAGCGGCGCGCCGCGCAGGACGCGTTCGCGGCCGAGCGTTGCGACCTCGTCGTGGCGACGGTCGCGTTCGGCATGGGCATCGACCGCTCGAACGTCCGCTTCATCCTGCACACGGCGATGCCGAAGTCGATCGAGCATTACCAGCAGGAGACAGGGCGCGCGGGCCGCGACGGCCTGGAGGCGGAGTGCGTGCTGCTCTACTCCGGCGCAGACGTCGTGCTGTGGAAGTCGATGATCGACCGCGGCGGCGAAGAGATCGATCCCGATCCGCGCTACCGCGAGGCGGCGGTGCGCCATCTCAACGACATCGACCGCTACTGCGCCGGCACCGTGTGCCGCCACCGCGCGCTCGTCGAGTACTTTGGTCAGCCGTATGCGAAGCCCTCCTGCGGCGCCTGCGACATCTGCCTCGGCGAAACGGAAGACGTGCCGGATGCGCTCGTCGTGGCGCAGAAGATCGTGTCGTGCGTGTACCGCGTCGGGCAGGCGTTCGGCGTGGGGCACGTGATCTCCGTGCTGCGCGGCGAAGACACGGAAAAGATCCGCGACCGCGGCCACGATCGGCTCTCGACGTACGCGCTGCTCAAGGGCCATGGGCGCAACGAAGTGCGCGACTGGATCTACCAGCTCGTCGCGCAGGGCTTCCTCGCGCAGACGGACGATCAGTATCCGGTGCTGCGATTGACGGCGGAGGCGCGCACGGTGATGCGCGGCGAGGCGGCGATCCGCCTGCGCCAGCCGATCGTCTCGCGCAAGGCGAAGGCGCCGAAGCGGCAGTTCGGCGAGTCGTGGGACGGCGTCGACCGCTCGCTCTTCGACGTGCTGCGCTCGTGGCGGCGGGAGGAGGCGCAGGAGCGCGGCGTGCCGCCGTACGTCATCTTCAGCGACCGCACGCTGCGCGAGCTGGCGCGCATCCGGCCGACGACGCTCGTCGCCATGCGCGAGGTGTACGGCATCGGCGACGCGAAGCTGCAGGAGTTCGGGAAGAAGGTGCTGGAGCTACTGCGAACGTAGGCCGGGCTTCAGCCCGACCATGGACGGGCTGAAGCCCGTCCTACGTTGCGATCTGCTCCAGGATGCGCTCCACGTGGCGCCACTCCGTCGCGCCGTTGCCGATCGCGACGCGCACGCAGTAGCGGCCGCGCAGCTTCGTGTTCGAGACGAACGCCTGGCCCGAGCCGTTGATGCGCTGCAGCAGCGCCTCGGTCGCCGCGTCGCCCTCCTTCAGCGCGAAGACCACGACGCCGAAGCTCTGCTTCGCCATCAGCTCCACGTCCTCCCGCTTCGCCAGCTCCGCCGCGAGCCGCTCCGCGAGCGCGACGTGGCCGCGCAACACCTCGCGCAGGCGCTCCAGGCCGTAATGCTCCAGGACGAGCCACAGCTTGAGCGCGCGGAAGCGGCGGCCGAGCTGGATGCCGTAGTCCATGTAGTTGACGGCGGCGCCGTCGCTCGTGGTGAGGTAGGCCGGCGGCACGAGGGAGAACGCCTCGCGCAACACGTCCGGGTGTTTCGTGTAGAGCACGGAGCAGTCGACCGGCGTGAAGAGCCACTTGTGTGGGTTCGTCACGATGGAATCCGCGTGCTCGATGCCGTCCCACAGCCAGCGAAACTCCGGGCAGAGCGTGGCCGGCCCGGCGTACGCGGCGTCGACGTGCAGCCAGATCCTCTCGCGCTTTGCGATCGCGGCGATGGCGGGCAGCGGATCGACGGACGCGGTCGACGTCGTGCCGAGCGTGGCGGAGATCGCGCACGGCTTGAAGCCTGCTGCCTTGTCGCGCGCGATCGCGGCTTCGAGCAGGTCGGCGCGCATGCGGTAGTCATCATCCGAGCCGATGTGCACCACGTTGTCCAGGCCGATGCCGAGCGCGATCACGGCTTTGTCGATGGAGGAGTGCGCGTGCTCGGAGCAATAGACGCGCAGCGTCTCGCGCAGGCCTTTCGTGCGCACGTCCGGCGCCGCGAGCTGGCGCGCCGCGGCGAGGCCGAGAAACGAGTTGATGGAGGCGGTGTCATTGATGATGCCGAACAGGTTGTTCGGCAGGCCGAGCGCGTCGCGCAGCCAGGCGAGAGCGACCGTCTCCAGCTCCGTCAGCGCGGGCGAGGTGCGCCAGAGCATGCCGTTGAGATTCAGCGCGCCGGACAGCAGCTCGCCGAGGACGCCGGCCTGCGAGCCGGTGATGGCGAAGTAGGCGAAGAACGCCGGATGGTTCCAGTGCGTGACGCCGGGAAGGAGCTTCTGCTCGAACTCGGCGAGGAGCTCGTCGTACGGCGCACCTTCTTCGCGCGGCGCGGCGGCGAACTGGCGCGCGACGTCGCCCGGCTGCACGCGGGAGAGGACGTCGTAGTCGTCGATGCGCTCGAAGTAGTCGCCGATCCAGTCGATCAGCTTGTGGCCGGCGTGGCGGAAGGCATCACTGTTCGGGTCGAGCTTCGGCATGCGGCGCAATATACCGTGCGAGCCCCATCAGCGCGGCGAAGAGCGCGGCCGGCTCCAGCTGCCGCACGAGGCGCTCCCATGACGTCTCCACGTGCCACTGCAGATCGCGCGGCGTCACGAAATACGCCGCGATGAAAAACGCGAATTGCACCGCGACGGCGATGACGAGGAAGCGCTCCGTCTTCGTGGTGCGGCCGAGGATCCAGGTCGTGACGATGGCGGCGACGATGCCGAGCCACAGCCAGCGGTCAGGGAAGTAATCGGCGAGGTAGCCGAAGAGGATCGATGCCTCGCCGGCGTGCTCGATGGCGCGGTTGAGCGGCGAGCCGGCGGTGAGGTCGGTGGACAGGTGATGCACGGCGCGGAGGACGAGCCACGGCGCGGAAACGGCGAGCGCGGGCCAGAGGCGCACGACGTCTTTGAAGCGACGCTCCGCGAGCAGCGCGAGCACCACCGCGGCGATGAGCGTGATGCCTTCGTTCTTCGACATCGCGGCGAAGCCGAGGAGGAGCGCGGCGTGGGTCATGCCGCCGCAGCGCGCGAAGAGCAGGCCCGCCGTCCCGTACGCGATGAGCGGCCCCTCCGCCAGGCCGACGTAGCGCGTGACGGCGGTCGGCGCGATGGCGAGCGCGATGAGCGACGCAATCGGCGAGGACGTCTCGCGCGCGGCGCGCTCGCGCACGATCAGGATCAGCGCCGCGGCGAATGCGACGAAGAGGAGGCCGAGCCAGCGGTCGTCCCACCCGCCGCGCAGCAGGGCGAGAAAGGAGTAGAGGAGCGGCAGGAGCGGCGGATAGTCGGGATGGGCGAAGTCGTTCGTCGGCGCCTCGAGGAAGCGCCAGTCGACGCGGCCCGCCTCGAAGAAGACGCGGCCCTTGAGGCCCCAGATGGCCCAGAAGTCCCACTCCCAGGGGCGGGCGACCGTCGCGTAGAACGCGTAGCCGAGGAGGGTGGCTAATGTCAGGAGATCAATCGGGTAAGGCTTTCCGTGCACGTTCTGGTAGCGGTAGGCCACGGCCGCGGCAATGAGCACGATGACGCTGAGCGCGACCGGGTTCCACCACGGCACCAGCATCACGAGCGACAGCGCGCCACAGGCGTAGAGGAAGGCGAGGGCGAGGCGGCGCGCGATGCTCATTCCCGTTCGAGGAGGACGCCGCCGTGGCCGCGCCACACTTCCCGCCCGCCCCGCCCGTTGATGCCCCACACGGCAAGATAGCGCGCGCGGCGGAAGCTCTCGTTGCGCGGCCGGTCGTCCGCGGTGAGGATGGGCAGCAGCTCGCGCCCCGCGAGGAAGTAGCTGGCCCGGAAGAACGCGTAGCCGTAGCCCGCCTCCCACCGCCGGATGGGCACGACCAGCGCGATCGCGCTCCCCTTCGGCGTGCGGCGCCGCACTTCTTCGAGAAAGAGCGGGTACTCCGGATACCACGTGCGGTCCGGCGCGCGCTCCATCGCGTCGCGGAGCGCGGTGCGGTCGGCAAACGGCAGGCGGAGGAGCGTCGGCTCGATGGCGAGCAGGACGAGGATGATGGAAGCGACGGAGGCGGCGATGCGGCGCAAAACGCCACGCAGGTTAGCACGCCCCTCATCCGCCCTTCGGGCACCTTCTCCCCGCGCGGCGGGGAGAAGGCTCTCGCAAGAACCCTCGCCCCGCTTGCGGGGAGAGGGTGGCGCGAAGCGCCGGGTGAGGGGCTACGGTGCCGCAGGCGGCGTCGACGTGCACCCGTTCGCCAGCCACGACGCGTCAAAGTCCACGCCGTAGCGACCTTCCGAGTACATCTGCACGATCATCCAGTTCTGGCTGGGGCGGGGGGTGGAGTACGGGTTCAGCTCCCGCTTCGACGCGCCGTTGTCCAGCGAGATCCAGAGCCAGCCGCCGTGGTCGCCGGAGGCCATGGGGGGGAGCATGGAGGACGTCGTCGGCACGGAGCTGGAAGCCGGCGCGAATGCATCAGCCGCGAGGGCGAGCGCGTTCTCGTGCTCGTCGAAGCGGACGACCTGCGCCTTGGCCACCGGCATCTTCGCGTTCTGGGCGTAGTCGCACTCGTTCTTCGTGGCGGCGGTCAGCGTCTCGCGCCACATCACGTAATTCGTCTGGAAGCCGGTGCGGCCGCCTTCGATGAAGCGGGCGGAGAACGTCGACGGCAGCGGCTGGCGGCGGTCGAACTTGCGCGCGCCGGCCGGCGTGTAGCGGTCGTAGAACGTGTACGGCAGCGCCGTGCCCGGATCGCTGCCGGCGGCGCCGCCTTCCGGCACCGCGCGGACGTGCACCAGCGGATTGCCGCCCGCGTAGTTGCCCAGCGTCGACTCCGGGTTGATGCGCTCGTACTCGCCGGTGAGGACGTTGTCGAAAAGGATCGTCTCCGTCCAGTACGACGGGTCGAGGGGCGAGGTGATGGCGCAGCTGTTGATCACGTCGATGGTGACGTAGCCGACCGCGTTCTTGTGGTTGTTGCCCACGCGGCAGTTCGGCTCGTCGCGCTCGCCCGTGGTGAAGATCTTCTGCAGGCGGGCGAGCATCACCGGGCCGGCCATGCCGCCCGAGGTGTTGCACATGTCGTCCTGCACGAAGTAAGGGTTCTGCAGATTCGGGATGGAGGCCGAGCCCGACGCCGTGTTGACGGACGTCAGCGGGTAGCGGCCGCGGGCCAGGATCTCGTAGAGCGACACCGTCTGCGCGTCGTAGCCGCTGAGGAACATGTTGAACCAGGTGCCGGGGTAGCCGAGGTCGGTCCAGAGCGTCACGCGCGCCATCTGCGGCGTGCGGGAGGTGTTGATCACGGTGAAGATCGTGTTCAGCGCCTTCGTCGACTGCGAGTTGATGTCCACCTCGAAGTGCGGCAGGAGGAGCGTGGCGGCGGGATACTGGCCGATGTCGCAGCTCGCGTTGTTCTCCGTCACCGCGTTCACCTTCGCGGCGGGCGGGGCGGCGGCGAAGAGCGGCGCGGCGATCAAGAGAGCGAGGAGGGCCTTCTTCATTGCGGCCCTCCCGGCGTCTTCGCCACGGCCTGGGCCGGCGTGCAGCCGTTGTGCATCGCGGTGGCGTCGTAGGCCACCCCGTAGCGGCCTTCCGCGCGCATCGAGATCAGCACCCAGTTCTGGCTCGCCCGGTTCGAGGAGTAGGGGCTCTTCTCCTGCGCGCCGAGGCGGTTGTCGAGGTTGAGGAACATCCAGCCGCTGACGCCGAGGCCGACGAGCGGCGGGAAGAAGGGCGAGGCGGTGGAGAGCGAGGACGTGAGCGGCATCGACTGCGAGACGGCGGGCGCGGTCGAGGTCGGGTTCTCGTCCTCGTCGAAGCGGACGACCGCCGTCACGGGCACGGTCGCGTTCGACGCGGCGGCGCAGTCCTGCGTCGCGCTCATGGTGCCCTCGCGCCAGATCACGTAGTCGGTGGAGAACGCCGTCGTGCCGCCCTGGATGAAGCGCGCGGCGAACACGGACGGCAGCGGCTGGCGGCGGTCGACGCGGCGCGCGCCGGTGGGCGTGTAGCGGTCGTAGAACGTGTACGGCAGCGGCGAGACGGCGCTCTGCGCGGTGCCGCCCTCCGGAATGGCTTTGAGGTGCACGAACGGGTTGCCGCCGGCGTAGTTGCCGAGGTTCTTGTCCGGGTTGATCAGCTCATAGTCGCCGGTGAGGACGTTGTCGAAGAGGAGGAGCTGCGAGTAGTAGCTGATGTCGAGCGGCGAGAGCAGCGAGCAGCTGTTCACGACGTCCACCGTGACGTAGCCGATGGCCGTGGCGTGCGCCGTGCCGACCTTGCACTCCTTCCCCTTCGCCACGCCGGTGGTGAGCATGGAGCGGATGTCCGCCAGGAGCGAGGGCGGCAGGTTCACGTTCCCCTGCAGGCAGCCTTCGGTGGAGATCAGCCGCGTGTTGGAGTCGTTCGGCGCCGACTTTGGACCCACGGCGGCTTTGGTACCGGTGTCGGGGATGACGCCGCTGACCAGGACGTCATAGAGCGAGATCGGCTGCACGTCATAGCCGGTGAGGAAGACGTTGAACCAGAGCGCGGGGTAGCCCTGGTCGGTCCAGATCGTGACGCGCGCGATCTGCGGCGAGCGCGACGTATTGATGATGGAGAAGATGGTGTTGATCGCGTCGTTGGAGGGCTTGTCCACCTCGACTTCGAAACGGGGGAGGAGGAGGGTCGCGGCGGGCGAGGTGCTGATGTCGCAGCTCGCGTTGTTGTCGACGGTGACCGCCGTTTTCTTCACACCGGGAGCTGCCGCCAGGGAGGACGCGAGGACGAGGGCGGCCAGGATCGAAACGCGTCTCATGCGGACTATGCGTTTATAGCATGTGGAAGCGGTTTCAGCGAGCGCGGCCGGGAGGCAAAGAACCCTCGCCCCGCCTGCGGGGAGAGGGTGGCGCGCAGCACCGGGTGAGGGGACCGCGATTGACACGAGCCCCTCATCCGCCCTTCGGGCATCTTCTCCCCGCGCCGCGGGGAGAAGGGTCTTGGACCGCCGCTCCTCAAGACGCCCCCCTCCCCAGCAGCACGGCGGGAATCGTCCGCAGCAGGATCTTGAGATCCAGCGTGGGCGACCAGTTGTCGATGTACTGCAGGTCGAGCTGCATCCAGCGGTCGAAGTCGATGTTGTTCCGCCCGCTCACCTGCCAGAGGCACGTGAGGCCCGGCTTCATGGACAGCCGCCGGCGGTGCCAGCGGTGGTAGGACGCCACCTCCTCCGGGATGGGAGGGCGGGGGCCGACGAGGGACATGTCGCCCTTGAGCACGTTCCAGAACTGTGGGATCTCGTCGAGGGAGAACTTGCGCAGGATACGGCCGACGGCGGTGATGCGCGGGTCGTCCTTCATCTTGAAGACGGGGCCCGTCATCTCGTTGAGGTGCTCCACCTCGCCGCGGCGCTCGTGCGCGTCCTCGATCATCGTGCGGAACTTGTAGAGCGTGAAGCTGCGGCCATTGAGGCCGATGCGCTGCTGCTTGAACAGCACCGAGCCGGGCGAGGTCAGCTTGATGGCGATCACGGCGAGGAGGATGGCCGGCGCGGAGAGGGCGAGGAGGACCAGCGACACGGCGACGTCCAGCAGCCGCTTGAAGGCGAGCTGCGTTTCGTTCGAGGGCGTCGTGGTGAAGGTGAGGAAGGGGACGCCTTCCAGCTCCTCGATCTCGATGCGGGCCACGCGGTTCTGGAAGAAGTTCATGGCCACGCGGGTGCGGATGCCGAGCTCCTCGCACATGAGGAAGATCTGCTTCATTTCGTCCAGCTTCTTGCGCGTGACGGCGAACACGACCTCGTCGATCGGCTCGGTCATCTGCATCTCCAGGATGCGCTTCAGATCCGGCACCTGGCCGAAGATGCGGTAGCGGGCCCACCCGTTGCTGAGGCGGTGACCGTCCGAGACGAAGCCTAAGATCTTGTAGCCCCAGTACTTATGCTCCTCGATCATGCGGGCGATCTCCGTCGCCCGGCGGCCGGTGCCGACGATGATCACGGTGCGGTAGTTGAGGCCCTTGGAGCGGACGTAGCGGGCGATGGCCCGCAGGAGGATCTTCTCGATGATGATCAGCACCGCGGAGCCGACGCCGAACAGGACGAACCAGGCGCGGGAGAGCTGCCGCAGCGGCAGGAGGTAGGCGAGCGTGGCCAGGAGGAGGTTGCCCACGACCGCGACGCGGAAGATGGTCGACGCCTCGCGCCGGAGGGGCACGGTGCGGTGGGAGTGATAGCTGTGGTAGGTGAAGAGGAGGACCGACCAGATGATGAGGACGAGCGGGTAGACCTTGAGGTACTCGCGTAGGGGGAAGAGGCCGGTCGGGAAATTGTGGGGCGAGATCTGCGGCAGGAGCAGATCGCGCACGAAGAAGGCGGCGAAGAACGCAACCGAGGTCAGTGCGAGGTCGACGAGATAGACGATCCTCGCAATCAGCCGCGCTTTCTGTCTGAGCATCTAGCCTCGATTCCGAATGTACTGCAAAACGATGGCGTCCGGTATACGGAGAGCGCAACGTGAACGTCTAGGCCAATCTTTGAAAGAGTGCCTCGTACCGGTCCGTCACCGCATCCCAGCTGAAGCGTTCCGCCGCCCGCTGCCGCGCCCGCTGGCGATCCGGAACGCTTCGAAGCCATTCGCGAAGCGTGCCTGAAAGCGACTCCTCCGGACGGAGACGGAAGTAACCGACGGCGTCGCCACCCACTTCCCGGTTCTCCGGCGTGTCGTGGGCGAGCACCGCGCCATTCGACGCCATGGCCTCGATCATCGCCGGGTGCGTCCCCCCCACTTCCGTGGCCTGGATGTAGAGGTGCGCGTTGCGCTGGAGCGTGCGGTAGTCGGCGCCATAGAGCGCGCCGGGGAAGAGGATGCGCTCGCTGCGATGGCGGTGCAGCTCGGCGACGAGCTCGGGCGCGTAGAGGCCGCTGCCGAGCATCACGAGCGGCGGTGCGTCGGCAAGTTTTTCATAGGCGAGGACGACTTCGAGCGGATTGTTCTCCGGCTCGAAGCGGCTGACGTAGAGGATGTACTCGCCTGTGATGCCGAGCCGCTCGCGCACATCCGTATCATCCTCGACAGGAAAGTCGGCGCCGTACGGGATCATCTCCGCGTCGATGGCGTACTGGCGGCGGTAGTAGTCCGCGATGACGTCCGCATCGGCCACGACCGCATCCGCGAAGAGGACGGAGAACGACTCGCCGATCGCGTACACGGCGCGCCCCAGCGCGTTCCACTTGCGCCGTTTGCGCTCGATGCCGTCCACGTTGATCGCCACCGGCACGCGCGCGGCACGGAGCAGCGGGAGCGTGAACGCGTTCGCCGCGTTGCACATCAAGACGACATCGAAGTCGCGGCGCAGCGCGTCCAGCGCGGAGAGGAAGGTGTGGCTGACCGTCTCGAAGTACTTGTGGCCGTAGGTGGGGAGGACGATGCGCTGAATGCCGTTCCACGTAGGACGGGCTTCAGCCCGTCCGGGCGGGCTGAAGCCCGCCCTACGTTCCCGGCAATACACCGTCACCTCGTGCCCCCGCGCCACGAGCCGCGTGCCCAGCTCCGCGGCGAACGTCTCGAAGCCGCCGTACGCGGGCGGGACACCTCTTGTGCCGAGGATGGCAATTTTCATCGGAAGCATCGCGTAGGCTTGGCCAACCAGCGCCGCCGGCCGTGCCGGCTCATCGGAACCATCGAAACAGCTCGCGGTCCGAGACCCGCCGCCGCCGCTGGATATCGCGCCGCCTGGCCATCACGCGGCGGCGATTCTTCCACAGCCACCGCAGCGCCGGAAGCGACGTCCGCTCGATGGTCAGCACGGCGCCGACCGCGACCAGATCGCGCGGGATCTCGAACGGCGCATTGCGCAGCGCCAGCCAGAGCGACTCGTTCTTCAGGCGCAAGAGAAACCGGTTCTTCACCGAGTGCATGTTCACCAGCGGCGGCAGCGTCCGGCGTTTGGCCGGCGTCACGGTGCGCACGTGATACGCCACGGCGGCCGGCACGTACACCGCCTTCCAGCCGAAGATCCTCCCCCGCCACGACAAGTCCGCATCCTCGCGATACGTGTGAAAGTCTTCGTCGAAGACCTCGCCGTCCATGGCCACATCATCCAGGAACGCGCGCGTGTACATCGCCGCCGCCCCCGACACGCCGAACACCTCCCGCGTCTCTTCCGCGCCGCCGTCCGGCTGCCCCTGATCGATGTCGAAGTGCCGCCCCGACCGCGTCATGCGGATGCCCTTCGAGTCCACGATGTTCGTGGGCCGGATGTCGAATCCCTCCGCATGCAGCAGCTTCCCGGTCGCCATCCCGAACTGCCCATGCAAAGCGCTGGCGAGCCGCGCAGCGTAGTCCGCGGTGAGGTACGCATCCGGATTGATGAGCAGCACGAACTCGCCCTTCGCCACGCGCAACGCCTGATTCACCGCCGCACTGAAGCCGCGGTTGTCCGCGTTGCGGATGATGGTCGCGCCGTCGCCGATCAACGCCAGCGACGCATCCGACGAGCCGTTGTCCACGACGATCAGCTCCGTCCGCTGCGTCTGCTGCCGGATGCCTTCCAGGCACCGGCGAAGGAACGGCGCGCTGTTCCAGGTTACGAGGACGACGGAGACGAGTCCGGGCTCCATCGCTTCCACGCTCTCTTCAGCACGTGCAGGTAGGCTCGCAACGCGCCGCGCCGCCCCACTTCGGGATGGGCGAAGCCGGCCACCGCGGCCACGCAGCGCAACGCCATCCCGGTGATGATCACCCACCGCAGCCCTTCGGCCTCTCCGCGGGACAGCCACTTCCGCGCGTAGCGCCACATGTTGCGGTACCAGACGTCGATGAAGCGGCCCCACGGCATGTGCTCCAGGCTCGCGCCGCCGAAGTGCCGCGCCGCCGCCGCCGGCACGTAATAAATCTTCTTCCCGGCCTCGGCGAGGCGCCGGCAGTAGTCGACATCCTCGAACCAGGCGGGCGAGAACTGCTCGTCGAGCGGGCCGACTTCCTCGAAGACGCTGCGCCGGATGAGCAGCGCCGCCGCCGCCGGCTGCTCGATCGGCCCCGCCTCGGTGAGATCCAAGTCGCGGGCGCGGTAATGCGCGGTCGCGCCGTTCGCCGGGAAGAGCTTGTCGAGAAGGAGGATCTCGGAGGCGAGGGTGCGCAGCGTGGGGAGGCGGCGCAGCTGGAACTCACGCTGGGAGTCGCCGCTCTCGTCCTCCAGCAGCGGCGCCGCGGCGGCGATCTCGGGATGCGACTCCAGGAACGCCTCCAGCTCCGTCAGCGCGCCGGGAGCGAGCTCGCAGTCCGGATTGAGGAGGAAGACGTAGCGGCCGCGCGACTGGCCGAACGCGCGGTTCGTGCCGGCGGCGAAGCCGATGTTCTCCGCCGAGCGGATGAGGTGCACCGACTCCTCCGGCACGAGTTGCAGCGTGCGGTCGGCGGAGGCGTTGTCGTAGATGAGGACTTCGTAGGCGAGGCCGTCGCAGGCGGCGTCGAGGGAGCGGAGGCAGCGCTCGATCCAGCGCTCGCTGTTCCAGGTGACGATGAGGATGGAGACGTCGACGGCGCGGACGGTCATCCGGAGCCGTGGCGACGGCGAAGGATCCGTACCGATCTCGACTGCCTCTTGAATCAAGCCTCTTGCTTCCATTGCTTCACCGCGTCGACCAGCGGTCGCGTCACGAGCTCCCACGTGAACCGGGGGCGGATGCGTTCCAGATTCTGTACGCATTGGGCGTAGAAATCGTCGTCGGTCAGGAGCTTCCGCACCGCGCGTGCCACCGCGTCGACGTCGAGGGGAGGCACCACGATGCCCAATCCCTCGCTCGCGACCAAATCAGCTGCAAATCCTTCTTCCGTTGCCACGACGGGGACTCCCGCCGCCAGGGCGTCGAAGAGCCGGGTGCGGATCGAATGGCGAGCCTCCGCCGTCGGGCGGTGCAGCATCATAGCGATTTTGCCGGAGCGCAGCCACGACAATCGCTGCCGGTACGGCACCCACTCGCCATTCGCGGAAACGTACGGCCCGCCACGCTCCAGGAGCCGGTCGAAACGGCTCTCCCGCCGCCGGTCCAGGGCATGCGGATTCGGCCGCGTTCTACCCAGGAAGAGGAGGCGGCAGCGCAGGCCGGCACGGTTGAGCTGGAGGATGGCGTCCACGGCCGTGCCCGGATCGAGCCACTCCCACACCCCCCCGCCCCACACGACAATGTTGTCTTTCGCCGGCGGACAGCGCTTCACCTCGGACATGTCGATGCCGAACGGCACTTCGATCCACGGCGTGTCGTTGTTCTGCAGCTGCTGATAGAACGCGCGCTGCTGCGGCGTGGCGCACATCAGGAGGTCCGCCGAGCGCAGCGCGTACGTGAGACGGGCCCACTCCGCGGCGAGATGGACGCGCTGCCGCAGTGACGGCTTCGCGCCGTACAGCTCCCGCAACTCGAGCACGAGCGGGTCGAAGAGGTCGTACACGACGCGCTGGCCGCGGCGCTTGCGGAAGCCGCGCGCCGGCTGGCCGACCATGACGCTCGCCTCACGGATCGGCGCCGGATCGTCGCCCTTCGCGACGAGCGTGGTGGGAAAGTGCTTACCGAGCTCGCGGGCGAGGTACGTGGCGCGGATGCCGGGCCCCGCCATGCGGTCGCCGGCGGCGTCGGGGGTGGCTACGACAACCGAGAACAAAGCCCCGCGATGATGCCACGAAGCGAGGAGCGTCCGCGCAGGAGGAGTTTGATGTCTTCCCAGAGGAGCGCCCTCACGCTCCCCACGCCCCGATGCATCCGCGCCACCCAGTAGCGGTTGCGCGTCCGCAGGTACAGCGCCTCCACGTGTCTCGCTGACTGCGAGCCGCGGTGCGTCGCCTTGATCTCCGGCACGACCTTCGTCTTCCACCCGCCCTCGTGCAGCCGCGCGCAGAGCTCGACGTCCTCGTAGTAGGCGAAGAGGCGCTCGTCGAAGCGCAGCAGCTCGCGGCGGTAGAGCGTGGCCGTGGCGGAGACGCCCCACGCTTCGCCGCCGCCTTTCGTCTGGCGGAGCGTGCCGTTGCTGATGTCGATGCCGGCGCCGTCGATGCCGCCGTTGCTGTCGCGCAGAATCGTCTGCACCGCCGCGGTGTCGTCGTCCATCGCCGCGCGGACGGTGGCCAGCCAGTCGCGGTCGAGAATCACATCGTTGTTGATCAGCGCCACGAACGGCGCCTCCGCGTAGCGCACGGCCGCGTTTACGCCGCCGGCGAATCCGAGGTTGCGCTCGCTGCGCGCGGTGGCATTCGGCGTGGGCGTGCGCGAGCCGTTGTCGAACACGATGACGTTGCGCGGGGCGACGCTCTGCGCCTCGACCGACGCCAGGCACTCGCGCAGCATCGCGCCGCCGTCCAGGTCGAGCACGATCACGTCGACGTCACTCATGGTCCATCCTGTCGATGATCACCCCGCCCGCCACCACCCGCACCACCACCCGCCCGTCCCGCGGCACCTCCACGCGCAGCGGCACGTACGCCTCGCCCGTCGGCTGCAGCGAGTAGCCCCGCCCGCCCACGTCGATCGCCGCCCCTTGCGGCGCGCGGATTTGCATCGTCCACGCGCCCTTCGCCGCCCGCACCGCGAGCGCATCGCCTTCGCGCAACAGCCAGCCGCCGCGGTAGGCGAAGCGCGCCACGGTGTACTCCGGCGGATAGAGCTCGCCGCCGAGGTGCTCGACGTGGGCGTCTTCGAACTGGATGTGCTTCGGCGGCCGGCTCGCCGCGAACGCGAGCGCCGCAATCGCGATCGTCGCCAGCGGCGCTACCACCTCGGAACGCAAACGCACGAAGAGCAGCGCGAGCAGGACCACGATGCCGATCCACGCCGCCTCGTTGACCCGGATGAAGCTGGGGAAGAAGCGGGAGTAATCGATGTGTGTCTTCGTCGACAGCCACTCCCCCATCGCGTTCTCGCCGTTCGCGATGTGGAAGAGGCGCCAGGGAAAGGCCACGCCGTGCGCGGCGAGGCCGATCGTCCAGAGCGAGAGGAGCGCGACGACGCCGGCCGGCACGCGCTCCCACAGCGCGGCGGCGCCGAGGGCCAGCACCGGCATCACGAAGACGATGTAGCGCAGCGGCGGCGACCAGCCGCCGTGCCACTCTGAGCGCGGCAATAGATAGAGGATGTACAGCGACGCCGCGAGCATGCCGAGGCGGAAGCCTTCCGGCATGCGGCGCCAGCGCAGGAGCGCGGCGATGCCGAGGAGGTAGAAGGGGGCCTGGAAGGCGATGCCGGCGGCGCCGTCGACGAGGAGGCCGCAGAGACCGATGAGGTAATTCTGCGGCGCGTATGGCAGCAGCTCGCGCCAGTGATGGACGTTCGTCACGCTGCCGGAGATCAGAAAGACGATCGCGGCGGGGATGGCGATCACGAGGAGCAGCATCCGCTTGCGCCGCACGACCATCGCGGCGAGCGGCGCGCCGGCCAGCACGAAGCGCAGCTTGAGCAGCACGAAGCCGAGGAGGGCCGGCACCCAGCGCTGCGCCCTGCGCTGGCGGACGCCGCGAAGCGCTTCGACGAAGAGCCACGCCCCCGGCACTTCGGGCCAGATGCGCGCCGTATAGAAGAGCACCGGCGGCGCGAACGCGAAGAAGGGGAAGACAGCGCGGATCGCGGCGTCCTCGATCCCTTCGTCTTCCATCATGCGGATCGTCGAGCGAACGAGGAGGACGCCGAACAGCGCGATCGTCGCCACCGCGCCGCGCAGGCCGCCGAAGAGGTAGCCGGGGATCATGAGGAGCGGGAGGAATGGCTCGTGGCGCGAGGGCCGCTCGCCATGCGGTCCCTCCGGATCGCCGAGCTGCGGCCCGAGATCGAGGCGGCCGGTCTGCGAGTGCGCCAGGTCGCGGTACTGGTTCTGGAGGTCGAGGTCGTGATCGTGGATGAGCGACTCGGTGGCGAGGAGGTAGTACGGCTCGTCGCCGTCGATCGGCGTGCGCAGCATGGCCGGCACGAGCAGCGCGTAGACGAGCGCCGCGATCGCGGCGGCGCGGTTCGCGGACCACTTCACGTCCTTCGCGTTCGCCAGCACGAGCGCGAACGCGGCGAGCTTCAGCGTGAAGAAGAGGACGACGGCAAAGTACGGGTCGATGGTGAGCTGCCGCTGCACGACCGCACCGAACGCGCAACTCGCCAGCTCGAATGCGTACCAGCGGAGGAGCAGGCGTCCGCGGAAGACGACGAGCGGCAGCAGGAGAAAGACGAAGGCGGCGATCACTCGAACGCCTCGATCTGCAGGCGAACATCTTTGCCCAGCGCATCGTTCGCGGTCACGGTGATGTACTTCGCGCCGGGCGGCAGCGGGATGCGGCCCGCGCCGTCGATCCAGGCGTCATAGCCGTACGCGCGCAGCTTGCCGGCCGGATCGCGCGGCAGCGGGTTGCGCGCCTGGTAGGACAGCTCGCGGCGGCGCGCGCCCCAGTCCGCAACGTCGCCGATGCGGATGGGCCGGCCGTTCATCTCGCCCAGGAGGGCGCCGCGCTTCATCCGCGAGGCGTTGGAGGCGGAGAGGACGAGCCACTTCATGCGGTACGGCACGTCCAGCGTGGTGGCCTGCCCCGGCTCCAGCGCGATGTGCACGCCGTGCCGCAGCGGCTCCGGGCGGCGCAACAAGGGCAACAGCGGCGTGGCGCGGGCGAGGACGCCGCTCCAGGGGAAGAAGAGGAGGAGGAGGGCGGCGAGCAGGGCGCCCGCGAAGTTGCTGGTTGCTGGTTGCTGGTTGCTGGTAGACACGCCGCGGCGCAAGTAACCAGTAACCAGCAACCAGCAACTGATGCCGAGAGCGACAGCGAACGGCAGCACGGATGTCCGCATCGGCACGCCCGGCGTGAACACGGTCACCGCGAGCGCAAGCGCCACCGCAAACGGCGCGCGGGCGTCTCGCCCGCCAGCCGCGGCACGTCTCGTGCCGCGGTCCGCAGCGCCGGGCGAGACGCCCGGCGCCTTGCGGGCGGGACGCCCGCTCGCCCATACGATCGCCAGCGCGCCTGCCAGCACAACCAGCTCGCGCAGCACGTGGCGCGGCGGGATCCAGCGCAGCAGCAGCACGCCCGCGACGACGAACGCCGACGCGCGCCAGCGATCGAGCGGCGCCGCGACCAGCGCAGCGGAGAACGCGACTGCCGTGATCGCGCCATAGGCGAGCAACCGCGCGTAGTCATCGGTGAGGGAAAGAGCGGCGACGGCCAAGAGAGGCACCGCCATCACGACGGCAGGCCACCACCGCTCCGCCAGCAATGCCAGCAGCGCAAGCAGCAGCCCCACGAACGGCAGCGCGCGGTCGATGGGGGTTGCCTGCGGCGCCACCGCGAACAGCGCGGCCGCCGCGGCGAGGCTACTCGCGACTCGCAGGCTCAAGGCTCGGGTTGCGGACCCAGTCCGGATCGAATCCTTCAATGGTCTCAGGAGTCAATGCCGCGCGGTAGATGAGGCGCGCATCGCCTTTCAGCCGCACGTCGCGCACCTCGCCTCCGGCCGCCTCGAACGCCACCTCCAGCGAGATGCCGCTGCGCGTCAGCACCGTCACGGGCGACTTCACCTTCTGGTACAGCGCGCTCACGGAGACCGACGCCACGACGCCGGAGCCGCAGGCGAGCGTCTCGCCTTCCACGCCACGCTCCCAGGTGCGCACGTCGATGGCGCGCCAGTCGCGGATCTGCACGAAGTTCACGTTCGCGCCGCCGTCCGGCGCGAGGTCGGGATGATGGCGGATCGCGCGGCCGAGCGCGTCGATGTCCTGCTGCCAGAGATCGCGGCGCAGGAAAACGACGTAATGCGGCACGCCGACCAGGATCGAGCTGCCGCGGATGGTCTGCTCGCCCACGCGCAGCGGCCGGTCGGGGCGGAAGTTGCGCGGCGACGGGAGCGACAGCGTCACGGCGCCCCCCTCCGCCACCTCCGCGCCGACGACGCCCGCATCGGTCTCGATCGTCATCCGCTTCGGCGCGATCACATTGAGAAACGCGAAGCGCGCCGCGCAGCGGGTGCCGTTCGCGCAGAAGTCGGCCTGCGAGCCGTCCGCGTTCAGGTAGCGCATCCGAAAAGTTGCGCGCGCCGACGTCTCGATCAGGATCAGGCCGTCCGCGCCGACGGAGAGGCGCCGCGTGCAGAGGCGCCGCGTCAGCTCGGACGGAGAGGTGATCCGGCCCGCCCGGTTGTCGATCACGACAAAGTCGTTCCCAGCCCCCGCCATCTTCGCGAACTGCAGCGGATCTTGTTTACCGGGATGGGTTTGGCCGAAGCCTCTCATCGGGAAATTGTTTCGCCTCAGCCGCCGGTTTGAATGCGGCGGTCCCGTATTCTCGCACGTAACAGAACGCCGCGAGCGGGCCGCTCGTCTCACTAACTACGCAGCACCCGGGAGCACTGTTTGCGCCAATTGATCCGAGTTGCCAGCGCGGCCTTCCTGGCCGTCCTCACCATCCTCCCCACCCGCGCCCAGCAAGCGCCGGCCAACACCCCCCTCGGCAAGCTCGTGGAGACCGTGGACGTCCGCGTCATCAACGTCGACGTCGTCGTCACGGACAAGAAGGGGAACGTCATCAAGGGGCTGACCAAAGACGACTTCGAGATCGAGGAGAACAACCGCCTCGTCCCCATCACGAACTTCTATGAAGTGGAAGGGACGAAGGTGAAGGGGCCGGACCTTCCGCCGGAGCCCGCGCCCGCCGCAGACGGCACGACGCGACGCCCCGAGATCCCGGACAATCTCAAGCGCCGCATCATCTTCTACATCGACAACCTCTCTCTCGCCCCCTTCAACCGCAACCGCGTCTTCTCCCAGATGAAGGACTTCGTGAAGAACGTGATGCGCCCCGGCGACGAGGCCATGGTCGCGACGTTCAACCGGTCGATGAAGGTGCGCGTGCCGTTCACCCGCGACCCCGTGCAGGTGCAGCAGAGCCTCGACGTGATCGCCGGCGAGTCGGCCATGGGCCTCTCCAACATCAGCGAGCGGAAGGACATCGAGAGCCGTGTGCGCGACGCGAACGACTACACCAGCGCCATCGCCTCGGCCCGCTCCTATGCGGCGTCGGTGGAGCACGACCTGCGGCAGAGCGTCGCCTCCATCAACGCGCTGATGGGCACCCTGGCCGGCGTGGAAGGCAAGAAGATCCTCGTCCTCACCAGCGAGGGCTTCCCCATGCAGCCCGGCCGCGAGATGTTCTATTACATCGACGAGGTCGCGAAGGAGAAGGGCTGGAACCAGGGCAGCACGATGCTGGAAGGGATGAACTTCGACGCGCACTCGCTGATCCAGGACGTGGCGAAGACGGCGAACGCGAACGGCATCACCATGTACACCATCCACGCCGGCGGCCTCGCCGCGGGCAGCGAGATGTCGGCCGAAAATGACCGGCCCGTCTCCTTCCAGGTCTCCCAGGCGGCGCTCTCCAACACCACCGACTCGATGCTCATGATGGCCGACATGACGGGCGGCCTCGCCTCCATCCAGACGAACAACTTCAAGGACGCCTTCGGCCGCATCAACCGCGACCTGGAGTCGTACTACTCGCTCGGCTACCGCGCCGGCGTGGAGAGAGTGGACCGCCAGAAGAACCTCGAGGTCCGCGTCAAGAACCGCAACTACATCGCGCGCGCCCGCCAGTCGTTCGTGGAGAAGTCGACGTTCGCCGAGATGAGCGACCGCGTGATCGCGAACCTGCTCTACCGCTCGAAGCAGAACGACCTCAAGATCCTGGTCAAGGCGAACACGCCGCGCGCGGCCGATAATGACCTCTACCGCGTCCCCATCGAGGTGCAGATCCCGATGGAGAGCCTGACCTTCCTGCCCCAGGGCGAGAACGGCTACGCGGGCGGCTTCGACGTCTACGTCGTGGTCGGCGACAAGAACGGCGACATGTCGGACGTCAACCGCCAGTCACACCAGATCCACATCGACAACGACCAGATGGAGAAGACGAAGGGCAAGTACTACACGTACGAGCTCGAGCTGCTGATGGAGCGCGGCCTGAACAAGATCTCCATCGGCGTGGTGGACGAGATCTCGAACGTGAGCGGCTTCGCCCGCGAGCAGATCCTCGCCCAGGACCTCCGGTGATCCCCCCAAGCACCCTCTCCCCGCGGCGCGCGGAGAGGGCCGGGGTGAGGGGCTCCCTCGTGTTTACTCTCCTTCTCGTCGGCTGCACGCACGCAAAGACGGACCTCGGCCTCACCTACGCCCGCGCCGCCCAGCGCGGCGACCTCCGTGCGCTGCAAGCCGCCGATTGGCGCCTCGGCGTGGATCCCTCGGACTTTCCTTCCGGTGATGCTTCCGTCATCCGCACCTTGAACGCGCGCGTGCCTGTCGTCGCGCGCAGCGCCGCGGCGTTCACGATCGCGCAGCGCGACCTCATCCCGGAGGGCATCGCGTACGATCCGGCGGACGACGTCTTCTACGTGAGCAGCATCCGCCACGGCAAAGTGGTGCGCGTCAAGCGCGACGGCACCGCCCGTGACTTCGCCACCGGCCTCTTCGCCGCGCTCGGCGTCAAGGTCGATGCGGCGCGCCGCCGCCTCTGGGTCGCCTCGTACGCGGCGCCGGAGACGGCCGGCTACGACACGGCGGATGAAGGCCGCGCCGCCGCGTACGAGTTCGACCTCGCCAGCGGCCGCCTGCAGCGCACGATCCGGACGACGAAGTCGCTGCTGAACGATCTCGCCATCGCCGCCGACGGCACGGTGTACATCACGGACAGCGTCGCCGGCCGCGTGCTGCGCGTCGCGCCGGATGCAACGACACCCGAGACGTTCGCCGAGGGCTTCGGCTACCCGAACGGCATCGCGCTGTCGGATGACGGCGCGCAGCTCTTCGTCGCCGACTTTCGCGGCATCACGCGCATCGCGTTGCCTTCGGGCGCGCGCAGTGTGATCGCGCCTCCGCGCGGTGAGACGTTCAGCGGCATCGACGGCCTCTCCTACCACCGCGGCTCGCTCATCGCGATCCAGAACGCAGTCGGCCTGCCGCGCGTCATGCGCATCCGCCTCGCGCCCGTCGCCGTCGAGGTGCTCGAAGTCGGCAACCCGCTCTTCTCCACCCCCACCACCGGCACGATGGCGGGCAACGACTACGTCTACATGGCGAACCCGCAGATCCGCTCGTTCAACGCGGATCACACCATCTGGCCGGACGAGCGCCTGCGCGACGTCGTGGTGCTGAAAATTTCCACACTACCGTAGAGAAGGCGGCGGGACCTACGCTCTTCCCGAAAGGAGAGCATCATGCGTCATACCCTTCGCATCACCCTCGCGGCCCTCATCCTCCTCGGCTCCCTCTCTGTCCCCCTCCCCTCCGCCCGCGCGACGAACGACTTCGACTACAACTACACGTACTACGACTCGCAGCAGCAGGTGGTGGGGACGTATCGGGAGGACTGCGATCACCAGGAGACGTACGACGGCGTGCAGGACGGCGAGTGGATGCAGCTCGAGCTGTGGTCATGCGCCACGATCGGCCACTATTACTACTACTACCACAAGTGCAACGGCGGCTGGCACCAGGTGGGCTTCATCGGCTCGACGGCCTGCTGAGGCGCCCTCCCCTCGCCCGGCCTTCTCCCCTCCGCGAGGGGAGAAGGTGCCGAAGGCGGATGAGGGGAGCCACCTCCCCTACCTCGGTTTCTCCCGCGCGCCGAGGAGTTCTTCCCCGGCGCGCATCCACCTCCTCGGAACGGAAACTTCCGCGCGACTTTGCTGCGCCGCGTCCACGCCCCGTAGGGATCCGAACCCACCCGTCCGCCCTCCCCGAGGGAACGTGCTCGCCGTCCGAGGACAGGGTGTAGAGAATTACGTCCTCCCCTCGTCGGCGAGAGATGCTCTCGCCTGGAGAGTGACGAAATGAACTTCGACGTCGAGATCACCCGAGCCGAGCGCCTCGCTGCCGACCCCGATCCGGAGACCACCGCCGCCGTCTGGACGAGCGCCGCGGAGGAGCTGCGCGAGCGCGACTATCACGACGTGCGGCTCACCGCCGCCTGGCCGCGGTTCACCGAGGAGCCGACCATCCGCTTTCCGCTGCGCGTCGATGCGGAGGGGCTCACCGCGGCGGATGTGCCGGCGTACGTGGAGCTCTTCTTCCACGATGCCTTCCTCCTCTTCAACCTCTCCGTCCCCGGCTCGTTCGGCGGCACGATCTCGACGTCCGGCGGCGAGTTCCGCGTGCGCGAGCTGACGTTGAGCGGCGCCGTGTTCGAGCTGGCCGCGGTGGCCAATCCCGCCCTCCGCCCCCTCCCGCTCGCGAACGTCATCGCCTGGTACAACGCGCTGAACCTCGGCACGCAGCAGCTCGCGACGACGGGCGTGGCGAAGGCACTTTTCCACCTCCTCCACCTCGCGCGCACCGCCGACTCCGACCCGATGCTCCTCCTCCGCCTCACCCACGCCGTCGAAGCCCTCGGCGGCGCGATGCCGGTCCCGCCCCTCGTCCTGCGCGACGTGATCGCGAACGGCACCGCGCCCGTCATCCATCCGATGCACGACGACGCGCTCGACCCCCGCGTCGAGGACTCGTCGCTGGAGTGGACCGACGCGGTGGACGCCGTGGCCGGCATCCTCGTGGGGGAGTTGCAGGCGCGCGTGCGCAAGCACGGGGGGTGAGGGCGCCCCTCTGCGATCCGCTACGTCGGGCCGGCTCCCAGCCGGCCCAATCGTCGCCGATCCGCAATGCCGCCATTGGGGCCGGCTGAGAGCCGGCCCTACGTTTTACGTTTCCCTCACTGCACATGGCCCAGGGTCGCGCGGAGGTTGCCCTCGTTGCGGGCGAGCCACGTCTCGAAGTTCTGCAGTTCAGGCGCGAGGGTGCGGCACTGTTCGATCTCGGCAGCGCGGCTGGGGATGTGCAGGCGGTAGAACTCGAACATGTCCGCCAGGTCCTCGGCGCCGGGGAAGCCGAACGCGGCGAACGTCTCGCGCGGGATGTACGCGTAGCGGATCGTGCGGCCGGTGCGGCGGCTCATCGCGTCGGCGTAGGCGGCGGCGGGGATCTCGTCGCCGGCGAGCTTCAGCGTCTGGCCGATGTACTGCGACGGATCCTCGAAGATCGCGGCCACGATGGCCCCGACGTCCTGCACCGACATCGCGGCGAGCGGCGTATCGCCCTGCGGGAAGCCGAACTGGTACGTGCCGTCGCCGGCCGGGCGGGGCGGGAAGAAGGCGAGGAAGTTCTCGTAATAGAACGGCACGTGGATGAACGTCGCGGGGATGCCGAGGGTGCGCGCGTACTCCTCGTGCTCGGCCTTGAGGTCGAAGTGCGGGCTGCGCAGCGCGCCGTTCGTCGCCTTCTCGATGGGAGGCAGCGTCGAGTAGACGAAGTGCTCGACCTTCGCCGCGGCGACGGCGGCCACGAGATTGCGTCCCTGCTGCTCCTCCTTGCCGAAGTGCTCCCAGAAATTCGTCACGCCGAATGCGCCGTAGCAGCCTTCCAGAGCGGCGGCGAGGCTGGCTGGATCGTCCAGATCGCCCTGCAGGACTTCGGCGCCGAGGTCGCGCAACGCCTGGGCGGCGGGCGAGTCGGCCTTGCGGGTGATGGCGCGGACGGCGAAGCGGCCGCGCTCGAGAAGGTTGCGGGCGACGCTGCCGCCCTGCGCACCGGTGGCACCAAAGACGAGGATCGTTTTGCGGTTCATGTTCATTCTCCTTTTTCTTTAATTGGCTTCAGAAGGCGGAAGCGGTGGCTGCACTTCGTTGTGGATCGGCTTGATCGTGCGCAGGTAGGCGAAGACGGCGGCGAGATCCTCGTCCGTCATCTCGCGGTAGTTGAACCACGGCATGGGCGGCAGCAGCGGACGGGCGACGCCCCAGTGGCGGCCGTTGCGGATCGTGTTCTTGAAGATCTCGAACGTCCAGATGCCGGTGCCGGTGTTGACGTCCGGCGAGAGGTTCGCCGCGAAGCTCACGCCCCAGGGGCCGGAGAACGCGGTGTTCGTCGGCGCCGTCGCGACGGCCCAGCGGTCCGACTTCAGCCGCGAGAGCTGCGCCGGCGAGGTGATCGGAATCTGCTGCGGGTGGCCGGACAGCATGCGCGTCAGATCCGGGCCCATCTTCCCGTCCGGCTGCTGGATCCACGGCGTGTGGCAGTCGTTGCAGCCGCCGATCGTCACCAGGTACGCGCCCCGCGCGACCTGCTGCGCGCGCGTCATGCGCACCGGCTGCGGCAGCGGCGGCGCCGGCCGCGAGGCCTTCGCGGCCACGATCACGGCCAGCGAGGCGGCCACGATCATGCTCAGGAACAACCAGGTCTTTCGGTTCATCGTCTCCTCCGTCGTTGTGTCGGAGCACAAGGTAGGAAGGGGCGATTACCGGCGGTTTACCGGCGCGATTACCGCGGCGCGTTCACCGTTTCGTTACACCGCCCCTCACCCGGCGCTTCGCGCCACCCTCTCCCCGCAAGCGGGGCGAGGGTTCTTAGAGCCCGAAGGGCGGATGAGGGGGGCTTGGCGCTAGACGGCTTCGTTGCGCCGCAGGCGGCCGTACAGCGCGTCCGTCTCCGGCTCCGGCGCGGCCTGCAGGTCGTCGCGCAGGCGCTGCTCGAGCTGGCGGTAGACGAGGAGGGATTCGGAGCGCTTGCCGAGGCGCGCGCGGCAGATCATCAGCTGGCGGGCGGCGGCTTCGTGGAACGGCTCGCGGCCGAGGACGCGCGTGTAGGTCTCGGCGGCGTCGACGTACCGGCCGCGCGACTCCTGCGCCTGGCCCAGCGCGAAGAGGCCGCGCAGGTGGAGTTGGCGGAGGTGCGCGCGGATGGGCAGGCACCAATCGCCCGCGTCCTCGCCTTGCAGGAAGTCGCCCGGATAGAGGGCGAGCGCCGCTTCGAAGTCTTGATTCGTGCGTAGCGCGGCCGTCATCGCCTTCTCGAAGCGTTGCGAGTCCGCGACGTAGGGAATCGCGAGCGTGTAGCGGCCGCCGTCCGCGATCACGGTTTCGGAGCCGCCGAGGAGTTTGCGCAGGCGGTGCAGCGTGACGTGGAAGGAGTTCTTCACCTGCTCCGTCGTCGCATCCGGCCAGAAGGCGACGCCGACTTCTTCCTTCGTCGACGGACGCGCCGCAAGGAAAACGAGCAGCTCGCGCGCGCGGCCGGAGGCGCGGCCTTCGCTGGCCAGCTCGCTGCCGCCCATCGTGATGCGCAGCGGCCCGAGGTCGTGTACGTGCAGCGTCGCCGGCGCGTCCCCCACCTCGGCCAGCGCGAGATCGCACGCGTCTTCGAACGAGAGCGCCGCGCCCTCGCTCATCGCCGCCTCCAGCTCCTCGGCCGGCATCGACGCGCGCAGCATCGACAGCAGGCGCTCGTGCTCGCCCTTCTCGTGCGGCAGCAGGCGCGCGCCGATGGTGCGCAGCATCGCGTCCGCGGCGCCGAGGAGGCGGGCGGCGCGGGGAAGGTCGGCGGCGCTGGTGATGGCGAGGATGCGCAGCGAGCGCGCGGAGAACCAGCGCTCGCCGCGGGCGCGCGTCTCCGCGAGCGCGGCGCGGGCGAAGCGCGCGGCGGCGGCGGGATCGCCGCGGCGGATGGCGAGCAGCGCGCGCGCATTCACCACGAACGGATAGCCGAGCGGGTGCTTCGCCGGCGCCCAGATCGCCTCCGCCTCTTCCAGCGCGCGGTCGGCCTCTTCGAGAGCGTCGCGCCGCTGCGCGACGAACGCCATCGCGTTCGTGAGGCAGTACGCGATGGCGTAGGAGTGCCCGCCTTTCCGCGCCAGCGCCACCGACTCCTCGGCGAGCTTCGCGGCGGCATCGAGCTCGCCCGCGTTTGCGAGGACTTGCGCAAGCGCGGAAAGCGTCAGCGCCAGCTCGCGTTCCGTGCCGAGGGCGCGCCCCATTGCTTCTGCTTCTTCCAGACGTGCACGGCCGGCGGCGAGGTCGCCCGTGTACGCGGTGAGCGCGCCCGCGCCGGAGAGTGCGCCGGCCCGCGCCCGCGACGGCGCCGGCGACGAGCGCTCCAGCGCACGCGTCAACCAGCGCAAACCCTCGTTCCACTGGATGCGGTAATACCAGTACCAGCGGAACGCGGCGGCGAGCGGCAGCGCGATCGCGTCCGGCTCGTGCTCCAGGCTCCAGGTCAGCGCGGCGCGGACGTTGTCGTGCTCCGCGTCGAGCAGATCGAGGCGCGCCGACGAGCCGTCCAGCAGCTCCGGCAACGCATCCTCGGCCAGCGCGAGGAAGGCCTGCGCGTGGCGGCGCTGCAGCGACTCCGCATCGGCCACGCGCTCGGCGGCGTACTGGCGGATCGTCTCCAGCAGCGAATAGCGCACCGCGGCGTGACGGCGCGCCGTCGAGACGAGCGACTTGTCGACGAGGCCGGTGAGGAGATCGAGGTCGGCATCGCAGACGGCCTGCGCGGCCTCGAGCGAGAAGCTGCCGGCGAAGACGGAGAGACGCGCGAGCAGCGTCTGCTCTTCTTCGGACAGCAGCGCGAAGCTCCAGTCGATCGCGGCGCGCAGCGTGCGGTGACGCGGAATCGCGGTGCGCGAGCCGCCGGTGAGGATGGCGAAGCGGTCCTCCAGCTTCGCCGCGATCTGCTGCGCCGTCAGCACGCGCACGCGCGCGGCAGCGAGCTCGATGGCGAGCGGGATGCCGTCCAGGCGGCGGCAGATCTCTTCGACCGCCGGCCGGTTCTCATCACTGAGAACGAATGTGGGATGGACGGCGGCCGCGCGCTCGGTGAAGAGCTGCACCGCCTCTTCCGGCGCGATGGGCGGCACCGGCCAGACGCGCTCGCCCGCGACGCCGAGGGGCTCGCGGCTCGTGGCGAGGATATGGAGCCGGGGGCAGCGCAGCAGCAGCGTGCGGGCCAGCGCGGCGCAGGCGGTGATGAGGTGCTCGCAGTCGTCGAGGACGAGCAGCAGGTCGCGCTCGCGCAACGCTTCGACGAGCGCTTCGACTGCATCGCAATTCGTATTCGTGCGGAGCGACAGCGCGGCGGCGGCCTGCTGTGCCACGAGCTGCGGATCGGCGCACGGCGCGAGCTCGACCCACGCGACGCTGTCCGCGCGCTGCCAGTCGATGCGCAGCGCGAGCTCGGCGGCGAGGCGCGTCTTGCCGCTGCCGCCCACGCCGGTCAGCGTGACCAGCCGTTGCGCCTCGACCAACGCGGCGACGTCGCGCAGCTCCCGCTCCCGCCCGACGAGAGAGGTCAGCGACACGGGCGGCCGGGAGGCGACCGCCGCCGATGCGCCGCTTCCGGGCAAGCGCGCCGCGCGTGGTTGCATGCGATGATTTTAGCGTGCCTAAAGCCAAGCAGACCGTCATCGAAGCCGCCGGCCATGAGGTCATCATCACCAATCCGGACAAGGTGTACTTTCCGCGCGCCGGCTACACGAAGCTCGACCTCGCGCAGTACTACGCCGCGGTGGCGGATGGCGCGCTGCGCGGCATCGCGAACCGGCCCATCGTCCTCAAGCGTTACGTCGACGGCGCGGAAGGCGAGCCATTCTTCCAGAAGCGCGCGCCGGAGAACCATCCGGACTGGGTCGAGACCGTCGAGCTGCGCTTCCCCTCCGGCCGCACTGCGCGCGAGGTCGTCGTCAACAACGCCGCGCAGCTGCTCTGGATCGCGAACCTGGGCTGCATCGATCTCAATCCGCATCCCGTGCGCGCGGACGACCTCGAGCATCCCGACGAGCTGCGCGTCGATCTCGATCCCGGCCCCGGCGTCTCGTTCGATGATGTGCGCAAAGTCGCGATGATCGTGCGCGACGTGCTCGAAGAGCGCGGCCTGCGCGGCTGGCCGAAGACCTCCGGCTCGCGCGGCATCCACGTGAACGTGCGGCTGCAGCGGCGCTGGAGCTTCGACCAGGTGCGCCGCGCCGCGCTCGCCGTGGCGCGCGAGGTGGAGCGGCGCGCGCCGGAGCTCGCGACGAGCAAGTGGTGGAAGGAGGAGCGCCACGGCGTCTTCCTCGACTACAACCAGAACGCGAAGGACCGCACCGTCGCCTCGGCGTGGTCCGTGCGGCCGACGCCGGACGCGCGCGTCTCGATGCCTCTGCGCTGGGATGAAGTGCCGGACTGCGATCCATCTCTCTACACGCTGCGCACCGCGCCCGCGCGTTTCGCCGAGCAGGGCGATGCGCATGCAGACATTGATGAAGCCGCGGGCTCACTCGATGGTCTGTTGGAGCTCTCCGCGCAGCAGGAAGCGGAAGGCCTCGGCGACGCGCCGTGGCCGCCGAACTACAAGAAGCAGCAAGGCGAGCCGCCGCGCGTGGCGCCATCCAAGGCGAAGAACAGCGGCACGGGCCGGCGCGTGCCGAAGCAGCCGCTCATCACGGTCGCGCAGGCGGAGCACAAAGAGGATGCGCTGGCCGGACTGGAGCGCTGGAAGAATCGCCATCCCACGGCGGCCGCTCATCTCGAAGAGGATGATGTGCTGGTGGACGGCATGCGCGGGCGCTCCTCGCTCTGGTGGCGCGTCCGCATCAACCTGCGCCACGTGCCGGAGGCGGAGCGCCCCGAGGAGGGAACGCCGGATCCGGATTACGACCCGTGGCGCGGATTCCGCGCCGCGCCGAAGACACGCTCCAGCTCGTAGGCGGGCGTCACCTCCAGCTGATCGTAGCGGCACTCCTCCGGCGGCTTGTCCGGACGCCAGCGCACGAAGCGCGCGGCATGGCGGAAGCGGCTGCCCTGCATGTGGTCGTACGCGACCTCCACCACGCGCTCCGGCCGCAGCGGCTCCCAGCTCAAATCCTTGCCGCGGTTCCAGCGGCTCGACGCGCCCGGCATGCGCTGCCCTTCCTCCGCCGCCTGCTGCTGCGCCTCCGCCCAGTCGCGCCAGGGATGATTCTTCAGCGCGTCCTTGCGCAAGGGCTCGAGCTCTTCCACGAGCTTCTTGCGCATCGCCGTCGTGAACGCCGCCGTGACGCCGACGTGATGGAGCTTGCCGTCGTCGTCGTACAGGCCGAGGAGGAGGGAGCCGACCATGGTGCCGGGCCCGTTCTTGTGCCAGCGGAAGCCGGCCACGACGCAGTCCGCCGTACGCGCGTGCTTGACCTTGATCATGGTGCGCTCGCCGGGGCTGTACGGCGAGTCGAGGCGCTTGGCCATCACACCGTCCAGACCCGCCCCTTCGAACCGCCGGAACCAATCCTCGGCCAGCGCGCGGTCTTCCGTCGCAGGCGAGAGATGCACGCCCGCCCTCAGCACCTTCTCCAGCTTGCGCCGCCGCTCCGCCAGCGGCTTCTCGCGCAAGTCTTCGTCGCCGAGCGCGAGGAGATCCCACGCGACGTACGAGGCCGGCGTCTGCTCGGCAAGCAGCTTCACGCGCGAGGCGGCGGGATGGATGCGCAGCAGCAGCGCCTCGAAGTCGAGGCCGTGGTCGCCGGCGATGACGATCTCGCCGTCCACGACGCAACGCTCCGGCAGCGCGGCCTTGAGCGGCTCGATGAGCTCCGGGAAGTACCGGTTCATCGGCTTCTCGTCCCGGCTCTGCAGCGTCAGCTCATCGCCGTCGCGAAAGACGAGCGTGCGGAACCCATCCCACTTCGGCTCGAACAGCCACCCGTCGCCTTCCGGCAACGCGTCGGAGGCGGCGGAGAGCATGGGCGGGATGGGCGGCTCGAACGGAAGCACGCGCGCATCGTAGCGTGATCACATGACGGACGTGCGCAGAACGTGATGCTCGCCTTCCTTTGCCGCCGGCGGGAGCTTGTGCACGGCGTCCGGCGTGATGCAGATGCGCTGGCCGTTGCGCCGCGTGAGCGTCAGGCCGCGCCTGCCAGGTCGCCCGGCGTGGGGCCGCGAAAGAGGTTCTCCGGCGCCACTTCCCGGTCCGCCGCGGTGATGGCGTTGCCGTGCGCGTCGTAGCCCCAGATGAAGTGCTCTCCGAACGCGTTCAGGGCGGCGATCACCATGCCGGAGACGCCACTCTTCGGGTACTCCCCCAGCGGCAGGTCGCGCAGGAGCGCCATGCCGTACACCTCGATCATCTCGGCGGCCGAGGCGGCGGAGGAGAGGCTGATCTCGGCCAGGAGGCGCGTCTCGTTCTAATGAGGGCTCCAGCAGCTTGTTGAAGGAGGCGGCGAAGCGGGGCGCCGCTTCGCTTCAGCCTGCTGCCTCTTCGATCGGATCGCCGCTCCTCCGTCTTTTTGCATAGAGGGCCGCGTGCGCGAATTTCTTGCGTCAGACGCAAAAGATTGACAAGCCCCCTCTCCGGCGATCTGATGCGCCTCATGACGACGAATCGCGAGTTCTTCATCAAGCGCTGGGAGGCCGAACAGAAGGCGTTCCGCAACGTCCTGGCCGCCGTTCCGGCCGAGCAGCTCAAATACTCGCCGCACGAGAAGTCGACGAGCGCGGGTGACCTGGCCTGCCAGCTCGCCATCGAGCAGCTGGGCATCGCCGAGCTGCTCACGGCCGGCGAGACGAACTACCAGCCGAAGCAATGCCCGCCCATCGACCAGATCCTCTCCGAGTGGGACCGCGCCACCGACGAGGTGCGCAGCGCGCTCGGCGCGAGCAGCGACGAGAAATGGTCCGGCCGCGCGAAGTTCCTCTTCAACGGCGCGCCGGTGTGGGAAGACTCGCTGGAGGAGATGCTGTGGGGCTTCCTCTTCGACATGGTCCATCACCGCGGCCAGCTCAGCACGTACCTGCGGCCGATGGGCTCGAAAGTGCCGTCCATCTACGGCCCGTCCGGCGACGACCAGGGCGGCGCATAGCGGCGCATAAAGGATCTCGAATGAAGCAATTCGCAGCCGCTCTCGCTCTCCTCCTGGCCGCCGCCTGCGCGCGGCAGACCGCCGACAACGCCGCCAGCAGCGACACCGCGCCGACGACGGCAACGCCCACGAGCAGCGCGCCCGCCGTCGCCCCCGCCGCGGAGCCGCCGAAAGGACCCGAGATGGACACGTTCGCCATGCCCGCCAACCTGGAGACCACGCCCTCCGGCCTCAAGTACTCCGTCGACCAGCCGGGCACCGGCGCACAGCCGCAGCCCGGGCAGACCGTCTCCGTGCACTACACCGGCTGGCTGACGGACGGCACGAAGTTCGACAGCTCCCGCGACCGCGGCGCGCCGCTGGAGTTTCCCATCGGCCAGGGCCGCGTGATCAAGGGCTGGGACGAAGGCGTCGGGGCGATGAAGGTCGGCGAGAAGCGCACGCTGGTCATCCCGCCTGAGCTCGGCTACGGCGCGCGCGGCACCGGCGGCGTCATCCCGCCGAACGCGACGCTCGTGTTCAAGATCGAGCTCGTCGGCGTGCGCTGAGGCACAGCCGTTGCTCTACCTCCCGCCCGGAGGTTGAACATGCAACGCAAGCTGTCTGTCTTAGTCCTGTTCCTGGTGATGTTCGGAGTCGCCTGCGGCTCCATGAACAAAGTCCTTCCGTCCAACGTCGATGCGAAGGCGATGGAAGCCGACGTGCGCGGCAAGATCGCGGAGGCCGTGCCGTCGAAGACGTTCGCCGTCGAGGTCACGGTGGACGACCACGCCGTGGTCACGCTGAGCGGCCACGCGGAGAACCAAGGGGACATCAACAAGATCGTCGATGCGGCGAAGAGCGTCAACGGCGTCGCGCGGGTCATCAACAACATCCACGTGCAATAGCGCGCGTCGGGCCTGAAGGACGGGCGGTCTCCATGTAAGATCCGCCCGTCCATGCCCAGGTTCGTCCGTTCCCTTTCCCTGGCACTCGTGTGCCTCGCCGCGACCGCGGCATTTGCCGCCGACGTCGATCTCGACCTGCTCGTGTTCAACGGCGCCGCGGTGAGCGGCAAGACGGTGCGGATTCAAATCTTCGTCAAAGGCAGCGGGACGAACGTCAGCCTCAACGCGCCGATCCCGGAAGGCCTCACCTTCGCGAGCAAGAGCAACGACGGCGGCGCCTGCACCGCGCCGGCTGCCGGCATGCCGGGCACGGTCACTTGCTTCTGGGCGAGCGCGAGCGACGAAGAGCTGCAGCTGGAGTACAACGTGCCGGCGTCGGCCGCGGACGGCTCGACGATCGCCGTGACGGGCTTCCTCACGGCCGAGGATGACGCGCTGGCGGCGAACAACGCGTCGACAGCAACGTTCCTCGTCTTCGGCCCCGCCGACCTCGCCGTCTCGATCGATGCGCCGGTGACGTACGTACCGGGGCGGGACGTCGAGGCCACGTTCACGCTGCGCAACAACGGCCCGGCGCCGGCGCGCAACGCGACGGTCGCCGTCTCCGCCTCCGGCGAAGTCAGCTACGTGTCTCCGCCCCTCGGCGAATCGCGCTGCACGTTTTCGGCGAGCCCTCCCGAGGCCACCTGCAACGTCCAGGTGCTCGCGCCGGGCGAGGCGTTCACGGTGCCGATCCGTTTCGCGCCGCGCCCCGCGAACGGCACGCTGCGCCTCATCGGCCGGACGTTCATCAATCCGGATGCGGACACCGTCACCGCGAACGATCTCGCCGTCGCGTCGCTCGCCGCGCGCTACACCGCGGATCTCAACGTCACGCTGGCCGCGCCGCCGATGGCGACGGCGGGCGGCAACGTGCCGGTCGCGGTGACGCTGCAGTCGTTCGGGCCGTCCGCGGCGCCGGGCATCCGCTTCGACTACACGCTGCCGCCGGACAGCACGTTCGCCGCGCTCACCGCGCCGGGCGGCGCGAACTGCACGACGCCTGCGGTCGGCGCCGCGGGCAAGGTCACATGCGACTTCGGCGCGCTGCCGCCGCTCGACATCCTGCGCTGGTACACCACGATCATCACGATCAAGCCGGCGGCGGCCGGCACGCTGACGCATACCGTGACGGCGTCGACGACCGCCGCGGAAGACGCGCCCGCGAATGACACCGCGTCGGCGAAGACGGAGGTGTTTGCAACGCCTGCGGGCAATGCCGATCTCGCCGTGACGATCGCGGAGACGCCGCACGAGGCGCTGCCCGGCAGCAACGTCACGCTGGATGTTGATGTGAGCAACGACGGGCCCGCCGCGTCGGGGCCGGCGGCCGTCGTGATCACGCCGCCGCCGTTCGCGACGGTGCTGGCTGTCCCGGCGACGTGCGGCAAGAGCTTCGACGTGGCGCTCTGCTCCGTCGGCGCGCTCACGCCGGGCGCGAAGGAGCGTGTGACGCTGACGGTGCGCCTGAACGTACCACCATCAGACAAGGCAATGACGGGCGATGCGAAGGCGCAAGTCCTCAGCGCGAGCGATCCGCAGCCGGCGAACGACGCGGCGACGGCGAGCCTCCGCGTGCGGGACCGCATCGACCTCACCATCCTCGTCACCGCGCCGCCGGCCGTGCCGAAGAACGGAGTGATCGAGTACCGCATCGCGCTGAGCGACCCCACCGCGCGCGCGACGATCGTCGACTTCCTCCCCTCCAACACGACGCTCATCGAGAAGCCGGCCGGCTGCGACGGCAGCGACATCCTCGTCTGCCGCGACGTCGTCGGCCCGCTGCTCCTCAAAGTGCAGGCGCCGAACTTCGCAGGGACGCTGACGAATACGGCGATCGTCTCCTGTGCCTGCGACAACACGCCGGACAACAACAACGTCGACACCGTCGTGCGCGTGCAGGCCGCAGTGGACGTCCGCGTGGAGCTGTCCGCGGAGCCCGCGTCGGTGCCCGCCGGCGAGCCGGTCGAGCTGCGCGCGACCGTGACGAACGCCGGCGCGGAGGACACCTCGAGCGTGCCGGTGACGGTGCGGCTGCCCGGCGGCCGCTTCGCCGATGCGCAAGACCGGCAGGTGCAGAACGCCGGCCCGCTCCGCGCCGGCCAGAGCAAGATCATCACGTTCCGCCCGCTCACCTCGCGGACGCCCGGCACGGTGACGGCGCTCGCGACGGCGGCAGCGCTCGACGATCAGAATCCCGCCAACGACAGCGCGTCCGCCTCGGTCACCATGACCGCGCCGATCCCGGCGGATCTCGCCGTCGGCTTCATCACGCCTTACGTCGAGCCGTCCGGCGCGCTCGTCGAGCTCGGCATCAACAACGCCGGCCCCGGCACCGCCTGGAACGCCTCGGTCCGCATCGCGATCCCGCCCGGCGCCAGCGCGAACACGCCGCTCGCCACGAACGGAGAGTGCTCCATCGACGGCGCGGCGATCATCTGCACGCTCGCCCCGCTCCAGCCGTCGGCGACCACCACGCTCGCCTTCATCCTCGTCCCTCCGCCCAGCGGCCTGTTCACCATCGCCGCGACGGTGACGTCTCCGAACGATCCCGTACTGGCAAACGACAGTAAGTCCGTCGCGTTCGACCTGCGCGGCGCCGACCTCTCCGCCACGCTCGCCGGCCCCGCGACGGCGGCGGTCGGCGACTTCGTCGAATACACGTTCACGGTGCGCAACGACGGGCCGCAGGACGCGGAACAGCTCGCCGTCACGTTCACCGCTCCGCCCGCACTGCAGTTCGTGGAGCGCCGCCAGTCCGGCGCGCCGCTCACTTGCGGCGAGCTCGATGCCGCGCGCTCGATCACCTGCTCCGTGCCGCTCTTCGCCAACGGCGCCGCGACGACGGTGACGATGCGCTTCCGCGCCGCCTCCGCGACCGCGCTGCCGCAGCAGACGTCCGTCACCGTGCGCAGCGCGACGCTGGACCACGCGCCTTCGAACAACCAGGCGCGCATCCTCACCTCCGTCTACCCGCCGCCGCCCATCCGCCGTCACGCCACGCGATGACGCAAGTGGTCCCCGCCTCCCAAGGGAAGTGGCCACTCCTCGGCACACGCCCGCAGCCGATCATCGGCGCATGACGAAAAGAGCGTTGCTCGCGGCGCTGCTGCTGGCGTGCACCACCGCATCGATGGCCGCCGTTCGGGATGGCTCGCGCGACTTCGATTTCCACATCGGCTCATGGCGCACGCGCGTGCAGCGCAGAGTGGCGCCGCTGACCGGCTCGAACGAGTGGTACGAGATGAACGGCACGACGACGGTGCGCAAGGTGTGGGACGGGCGGGCAAATCTCGTCGAGCTCGTGGCCGACGGACCGAAGGGCCACTTCGAAGGACTCAGTCTCCGCCTCTATCACCCCGAGTCGGGACAGTGGAGCCTGCATTACGCGAACGCCGCGGATGGCGAAATGGCGCAGCCGACCGTCGGCGAGTTCACGGACGGCCGCGGGGAGTTCTACGACCAGGAAACGTACCGAGGGCGGGCGATTCTCGTTCGCTTCGTCATCTCCGGCATCACGCCGGCGTCCGCGCATTTCGAGCAGGCCTTCTCCGCCGACGGCGGCAAGACGTGGGAGGTGAACTGGATCGCGGACGACACGCGCGTCGCCGACGAGACGGCCGGCAACACGCCCGGCTTCCGCCTCTCCAGCACCACGTTCGCCGCGGGCGCCACGATGCCGGACAGCACCGTCCTCAACGGACTCGATTGCCACGGGCCCAACGCCTCACCGGCATTGCAGTGGACCGGCGCGCCGGCCGGCACGAGGAGCTTCGTGCTGATCCTCGACGACTACGAGGCGCGCTACAACGACGGCTTCATCCACTGGACCGCGTACAACATCCCGGCCGCGACGACGTCCCTTCCGGAGAATGCCGGCGCGACGGAGGGCGACCTGCCCGGCGGCGGCCGCAACGCGTACAACGACTTCCTGCGCCGGCGCTACGACGGCCCCTGTCCACCCGAGGGCCCGCCGCACAAGTACCGCTTCATCGTCTATGCGCTCGACCTGCCGTCCATCGACGACGCCGGAACGCCGCTGACCTGGCGCAAACTGCGCGCGATCATCAAAGGCCACGTCCTCGGCCAGACGTCGCTCACCGGCCTGCGCGGGCACTGACCGCTTCATCCAGGGTAGGAGATGTGTCCGCCGCTGGCCCTCCGAGTCAGACGGCCATGCCCATCGTTCTTCACGATAAAGCGACCCGTGAAATTGAGCGCCATCATCGCCGGCACGAGCACGATCGCCCGCAAGAACAAGCCGTTGCTGCTCATCAGATGCGTCAATGCAACCGAGGCGGGCGTCGCGCGCGGTGTGCGCTCCGCGCCCAAGTCACCAATTCGCTCGATCCCACTCCAATCATGCAGGAGGACATCATGGATCCGCGACTCACATCAGCTTTCTGGACTCTTCGAATCGCTCTCGGTCTCACGGCATTACTCGCCGGCCTCGACAAGTTCCTCAACCTGCTCACGAACTGGGAGCAGTACGCCAGTCCGCTGCTGCTCGATCTCGTTCCGTTCTCGGCCGGCACGGCGATGCGCGTCGCCGGCGCGATCGAGATCCTCGCCGGCGTCGCCGTCCTGGCCGGTATGACGCGCCTCGGCGGCTATGTCATCGCGGCGTGGTTGTCGCTCATCGCGCTCAGCCTGGTCACCACCGGCACGTACTTCGACGTTGCCGTGCGCGATCTCGTGATGGCATGCGGAGCGTTCGTGCTCGCACGCCTCTCCGAAGTGCGGGTGGAGAGTCCCGCCATCGCAACCGCATCTGTTGCGTCGCTGCGGGCCGGCTCGGTGTAGCGGGAAGCGCAATGACCGAAACAGGCAAGGAAACTTCGACCGGCCCGGACTTGCAGCAGGGCATCCCGATCAGCACCCTGGCCGACGGCGGAATGACGGCCGGCCACGTGGGGGAGAACGCGGTCCTGCTCGTGCGCAGGGGGGACGAGCTCTTTGCGCTCGACGCGGTGTGTACGCACTACGGTGGGCCGCTCGCCGACGGCGCGCTCGTCGGCGACACGATCCGCTGCCCGTGGCATCACGCCTGTTTCAGTCTTCGCTCGGGAAGCGCCGTCGGGGCGCCGACGATGCGGCCGCTGCGCGTCTTCTCGACGGTGCGGGATGGAGACGTCGTGCGCGTCGAGCCTGACGCGCGCGTCGTCCCGCCGCAGCCGATGGCCAAGGCGGCAGGACCCGAACATGTCGTCATCGTCGGCGCCGGCGCGGCCGGCTCGTTCGCCGCGGCCGAGCTTCGCCGCGTCGGCTTCGCCGGCAGCGTCACGCTCCTGACTCGCGAGAGCCATGTCCCGTATGACAAACCGAATCTCTCGAAGGACTATCTCGCCGGCCGCGCGCCGCAGGAGTGGATTCCACTCCGCGGCGAGACCGACTATGCCGCCGACCGCATCGATCTCCGTCTGGGTGCGACCGTCGATCGCATCGACCCTGGCCCGCGCGAGGTGCTGCTCGCGAACGGCGACCGGATCGGCTTCGACCGGCTGATCCTTGCACCGGGAGCCATCCCGCGGCGTCTGGACGTTCCGGTCGATCCCGAGGCGCGGCTCTACTACCTGCGCACGTGGGCGGATGCGGACGCACTTCGCGGAATCGCCACTGCAGTCCGCAAGGTCGTCATCATCGGCGCGGGGTTCATCGGCCTCGAAGCCGCTGCCTCCCTCCGCGAACGCGGTCTCGACGTGACCGTCGTCGGACGCGACGACCGGCCGCTGCAATCCGTTCTCGGCCGCGACATCGGCGACTTCATACGGCGCACGCACGAGGCGCACGGCGTCCGCTTCCTCCTCGGCCGCCGGCCGGCGGCGATCCGCGCCGGCGGCGTCGTTCTGGATGACGGCAGCATCGAGCAGGCCGACGCCGTCATCGCCGCGGTCGGCGTCGAGCCGGACGTGGCGCTGGCCACGCAGGCCGGCCTCGCAGTCGACCGGGGAATCGTCGTGAACAGCACGCTGCAAACGAGCTCGCCGGACGTCTTCGCGGCCGGCGACGCCGCGCGCTTTCCCGATCTGCGAACCGGCAAGGCGATTCGTGTCGAGCACTGGGCGGTTGCGGCGCGGCAGGGACAGGTCGCCGCGCGCAATGCCGTCGGGCACAGCGAGCGCTACGCGGCCGTACCGTTTTTCTGGAGCCAGCACTACGACCTCGTGTTCGCCTATGTCGGACACGCGGAGCGCGCGGAGGACGTGGAGCTGTTCGGATCGCTCGATGGGCACAACGCCGCCGCGGTATTGCGTGACGCCGGCCGCGTCGCCGCGGTCGTGACGCTGTTCCGGGACGACATCAGCCTCGCGGTGGAAGCGGCGATGGAACGCGACGCCGGCGATGAGGCGATTCTCGAGCTGATTCGCCGTGGCTTCTGAACGCCTGGCTCACCGGCTTGTGCGGTCACCGACGGCGTAGCGCCGCTGCACGCTCGCAACCGCGGAGGCGACCAGCTTCCGGAGCACCGAGCGGTCGATGTCGTCCAGCCGCTTGAAGTAGAGACACGACTTGCCCATCTTGTGCGGCCCGAGACTGGCCAGCAGCGCCTTCTGCTCCTCTTCCTCGGCCATCAGATAGACGACCAGCTCGCGCCCGCGGATCGCGAACCCCGTCAACGGCGCTTCCCCATTGTGCCCGCTCCCGTATGTGTACCGGTACGAGCCGAACCCGACGATGCTCGGCCCCCACATCCGCGGCGGCTGCTTCGTCGCTTTCTCCAGGAGCACGAGCAACTCGCGGCAGTCGGCGCGCTGCTGCTCGTTTCCACGCGCGTCGATGTAATCGTCGACGCTCGCGTCGGTGTACGTGGTCTTGCTTTCGGGCATGGCGAAAGAGTAACGCAATGGCGCGCGCCCTAAACCATCACCGACCGCGCCCACAGCAGCGGTTGCGCGAGAGCCGGCTCGCCCTCGATCGCCGCCGCCGCGCGCGCGGCTTCCGCGGACAGCGCGTTGTAGAGCAGCCGCCACGCTGCGTCGCCGCCGAGGCGGATCGTCGTGGCGGGATGAGGCGCCGATCCGCGGAAGATTTGCCAGCGCGAATCACCGCGGACCAGCGACCACGCGCGCTGGTCGACGTGAATGTTCACGGCCTCTCCCTGCTCTGCCTGGACGCCTTCGTACGTGTGCGGAAGCGCGCGCACGGAGAAGTCGAGGAGCCCATCAAACACCGCGGATCGAGGAGCAGCGGCGCGGCGTGTGAAAGTGCGTCGACCTGGTCCTGCCGGATCTTCAACACGCCGGGATTCTACCCGCCGGCCTTTCCATATGATCCGGCGGTCGTTGGTGACGCAGTGCACGACGACGCTGTGAAGGCAAACAAAAACGCCGCCCTCGTCGGGCGGCGCAACTTGCTGAAAAATCTGGAGCCGTTGACCGGACTTGAACCGGTGACCTGCTGATTACGAATCAGCTGCTCTACCAGCTGAGCTACAACGGCTTACCTGTCCGGCAGGGACCCACCAGAACAGCGTGGCGGCGGATTCTATTCACGGCGGGGGCTGCTGTCCACCGTGTTATCGTCCGCCCGTGGCGAGGGGGTCGGAACGGTTCGCCGTCGGGCTGCTCGCGGCCGCGACGCTCGTCCTGCGCGCGCTCGCCTTCTTCCGCTACCGCTTCGACTCGGACGAGCCGCAGCACCTCCACGTCGCCTGGGGCTGGACCGCGGGCCTGGTCCAGTACCGCGACTACTTCGACAACCACGCGCCGCTCTTCCACATGTTGACGGCGCCTCTCCTCGCCGTCCTCGGCGAGCGCGCGGACGTCCTCCTCTGGATGCGCGCGCCGATCCTCCTGCTGTGGCTCGTCGTCACCGCCGCCACGTTCCTCCTCGCGCGCCGCTTCGGCGGGCGGGCGGTGTGGGCCATCCTCCTCCTCAACGCGCTGCCGCCGTTCTTCCTCAAGTCCCTCGAGTACCGCACCGACAACCTCTGGCTCGCCCTCTGGATGCTCGCCCTCGTCGTCCTCGTCACGCCGAACCCGTCCCCGTGGCGCGCCGCCCTCGGCGGCCTGATCCTCGGCGCGGCGTTGGCGACGTCGATGAAGACCATGCTTCTGATCGTGACGCTCCTCGGCGCCGCGCTGCTCACCGGGCGGCGCCGCATCCCGTGGCCGGCAGTCGCGGCATTCCCCATCGTGCCGGCGATTCTCGCCGCGTATTTCGTACATCTGAACGCGTGGAAGAATCTCGTCTACTGCGTCATCACCTTCAACGAGCTGGTGAAAGTGAGCCACCTCGCGCTGCGCGTCGCGGTCTACCTGGTGCTCCTCGCGGCGATGGTGGTGTGGCGCCGCCGGCTGAGCTTCGCGATGGCCGGCGTCATCGTCTTCACCGCCACGGTCGTCTGCTTCTGGAGCCTGATCACGCCGCGCGACTTCCTCCCCATCTTCCCCGTGCTGGCCATCCTCCTCGCGGCGCGCGCGCCGAAGTGGACGATGGCCGCCGCGGCAGCGATCATGCTCGCATCGCTCTACTACTACGCCGAACGGTTCGAGGACCGCACGGACGAGCACATCACGATGATGAACCAGGTGCTCCACCTCACCCGGCCCGGCGAGCCGCTGATGGATCTGAAAGGCGAGACCATCTACCGGCGCCGTCCGTACTACTTCATCTTCGAGGCGATCACGCGCGAGGCCATCGACCGCGGCCTCATCGCCGACACGATTCCGGAAGACCTCGTGCGCGCGCGCTGCTACGTCGTGCAGGCGAACGGTCCGTTTTTCCCCGAGCGCGGCGCGCGGTTCATGGATGCGCACTACGTCGATCTCGGCCGCCTCCGCGCGGCCGGCGCGTGGATCGGCGGCTACGACGAATTCGAGATCGCGATTCCCGGCTCCTACGTGATGCTCGCCGAGAGCGGCGAAGTGCGCGGCCTCCTCGACGGCACGCCGTACACCGGCGCGCGCGAGCTGGCCGCGGGCGAGCATCACTTCGTGCCGGAGAAGAAGGAGCGGCTCGCCGCGCTGTGGGCGCCGGCCTTCCAGCGCGGCTTCTCGCCGTTCCATCATCGCGACAAGGACTTCTGATGCTGCCGCCGCTCGACCGCGTGCTGTTCATCGCTCCGCATCCGGATGACGAAGCCATCCCGGTCGGCGGCCTGCTGCAGCAGACGGTCGCGGGCGGCGGCGCCGTGCGCGTGGTCTATCTCACCGACGGCGAGCACAACGTCTGGCCGCAGCGCGTGGCGCTGCACCGCTGGCGCATCAATCCGGAGACGCGCGAGGCGTGGGGCGCGCTGCGCCGCCGCGAGGCGCTCACCTCATTGCGCATCCTCGGCGCGCGCGAAGAAGACGCCGCATTCCTCGGCTTCCCGGACGCCACGCTCTCCGCGCTCGCGCGCGCCGGCGATGCGCGCGTCACTGACGCGCTGGCCGCGATCGTGAGCTCCTTCGCGCCGACGCTCATCATCAGCCCGTCGTGCTTCGACCTGCACGGCGACCACCGCGCGGGCGCGCTCTTCACGCACCGCGCCGCCGGCGCGACGCCGATCCTCACCTACATGGTGCACGGCAACGGGCCGCCGGAGCGCGTCGCGGCGGTCGTGCCGCTCAGCGAGCGGCAGCGCACGAAGAAGCGCGACGCCGTGATGTGTCACGCCTCGCAACTTCTCCTCGGGCGGCGACGTTTTCTCTCCTATGTGCGCGCGAATGAGACGCTCTACATCGCCGAGCACGACCTGGTGCGGGTCGACGGCGCCATCCGCGGCAAAGTGGCGCGTGTGCGTCACGCGCTGCTTGCCGTCACCGCGCGAAGAAAACGTCAGGTGTAAAGGCCGCCGCTCACGTTCAACACCGTGCCGGTGATGTAGCCCGCCTGCTCGGAAGCGAGGAACGCGACGGCGAACGCGATGTCGTCCGGCGTGCCGAGGCGTTTGAGGGCGATGCGGTCTTCAAGGGTTTGGCGCTGGTCGTCCGACAGCTGGTCCGTCATCGCCGTGCGGATGAAGCCGGGCGCCACCGCGTTGACCGTCACGTTGCGCGAGCCGATCTCCAGCGCGAGCGCCTTCGTGAAGCCGATCAGCGCCGCCTTCGACGACGCGTAATTCACTTGTCCCGGGTTGCCCATCAGCCCGACGACGGACGAGATGTTGATCACGCGGCCCCAGCGCGCGCGGATCATCTTCTTCACCACTTCCTGGGTGATGTGAAACGCGGAGTCGAGATTCGTGCGAAGCACGTCGCTCCACGCCTCCGGCTTCATGCGGATGAAGAGGTCGTCCGCGGTAATGCCGGCGTTGTTGACGAGGATGTCGATGCTGCGCTCCTTGAGCAGGTCGGCGATGCGCTGGCGCACGTCCGGCGCGGTGATGTCGAGCTCCACGCCGGTCGCCTGTCCGCCCGCGGCCGCGATCTGTTGCGCGAGCTCGTCGACGCGCTCCTTGCTGCGCGCCGCGCAGAGCACGTGCGCGCCGGTCGAGGCGAGGCGGAGCGCGATCGCCTCGCCGATGCCACGCGACGCGCCGGTCACGAGCGCCGTTTTGCCGCTCAGATCGATGATCATCCGTTCCCCCTCGCCGCGAACGCCTCCAGCGATTCCACATCGGAGACGTTGATCAGCTCCACGTTCGGATCGATGCGCTTGATGAGTCCCGTCAGAACGCTGCCCGGCCCGATCTCGACGAAGCGGCGCACGCCCATCGAAACCATCTTCTGCACCGACTCGACCCAGCGCACGGGCGACGCGACTTGGCGCAGCAGCGCGTTGCGCACCGCCGTGGCGGTGCCGATCGGCGAGGCGTCGACGTTGGAGACGAGCGAGAACCAGAGGTCTTTGAGATGCGCCTCGTCGAGGACGGGCCGCAGCCGCTCCTCGGCCGGCTTCATCAGCTCGCAATGGAACGGCGCGGAGACGGGCAGCGGCAATGCGCGGCGCACGCCGCGCTTCTTGGCGACATCAATGGCGCGGTCGACGGCGCTCTTCGTGCCGGCGATGACCGTCTGCCCCGGCGCGTTGATGTTCGCGACCGAGACGACATCACCTTGTGCCGCTTCCTCGCAGATGGAGCGCACTTCTTCGACCGTCGGCCCGATGAGCGCCGCCATGCCGCCGGCGCCGACCGGCACCGCCTCCTGCATGAACGTGCCGCGCTGGTGGACGATCTTCGCGGCTTCGGCGGGTGTGAGTCCGCCGACGCTGACGATCGCGCTGTACTCGCCGAGGGAGTGGCCGGCGACGAGGTCGCGGCGGGTGACGCCGCGGTCTTCGAGCACGGCGTGCAGCGCGGCGGAGACGGCGAGGATGGCCGGCTGCGTGTTCTTCGTCAGCTTCAGCTCCTCCTCGGGGCCTTCGAAGCAGAGCTGCGAGATGGGGAAGCCGAGGGCGGCGTCGATGTCGTCGAAGACGCGGCGCGCAACCGGATACTTCTCGGCGAGGTCCTTGCCCATCCCGACGGCCTGGCTGCCCTGGCCGGGGAAGACGAACGCGGTGTGGTGCTCCATCGGGCGCGAATGATACACGCGAGCGGTCGCGGTAGAATGCCGCGCAGTGTCCGACGAGGCGTTCCGCGCGCTGGTCCGCACGCTGCAAAACGCCGCCAGCGGCGAGCTTGCCGCCGGCTTCGCCTACCGCGGGCACTGGCACAGCGTGCGCGACACGGCCGAACGCGCGCGCATCCATCAAATCGAAGACGAGGAGTGGCATCACCGCGCGCTCGTCATCTCTCTGCTGCGCGACCTCGGCTCCCGCCCCCGCCCCCTGCGCGAAGCCGTGTTCTGGACGATCGGGCGCGTGCTCGGCCTCGCCTGTCACATCAGCGGCTGGTTCTTCCCCATGTACGGCGCGGGCCGCCTGGAGCGCCGCAACATCGTGGAGTACGAAGACGCGGCGCGCTACGCGCTCGCCTGCGGCCACCCCGAGATGCTGGACTGCCTGCTCGGCATGGCCGAGGTGGAGTGGGAGCACGAGCGCTACTTCCGCGAGCGCGTCGTCGGCCATCCCTGGACGCGCGTGTTCAAGGTGTGGGAGGCGGCGCCGCCGAAGGAGGCGATACGGGCGGCGTTCGGGAAGGCGGCGTAAGCCTACTTGCCCGGTTTCATCGCGATGGGGTCGGTGTCCGGCGTTCCCATGATGATGGGATCCGTGTCCGGCGTCCCCATCGCGATCGGAGTGCTGTCCGGGCTTCCCATCACGATCGGGTCGCCGTCCGGGGTTCCCATGATGATCGGCTCCGAGTCCGGGGAGGCCATCACGATGATGATGGTCTCCGGAGCGTCGTTCTGATCGATCTGCACGACGAAGACACGGCCTTCCGCACGAGCAACGGTGGGCAGACAGAAGACCACCACGAACAGTCCCACGAGCCACAGCAGGCGCGACTTCATTATGTCCTCCGCAATAGGGACGTCAGCGTAGCACGGGGACGCCGGGGGCGTTGTTACGTCTGGCGTCACTGCCGCTTGAAGTACTGCACCGCGCGTTCATGCTTTTCCGCCGCCGCCCGCGAGGAGAAGGTCCCGAGGTTGCGGCGCTTGCCCGTCTTCGGATCCTTCTTGCGCGAGTAGAGGCGGTACTCGCCGGACTTGAGCTTGCGGATCATGCGAAGACGCGGTGCAAGAGACGAACCGCAGCTCGCGCCGCGCGCTACGGCGCAGCCGGAGCGGCCACGAACCACCCCGTGCGCCCGCATGCGGTGCATGTGAGCACGCGCGCGAACATCCCGTCGGCCGCGCGTTCCGCCGACGCGCCGGATTCCTGGAATCGCGTGCCGCCGCAGGCCGGGCAGGCGATCAGCCGCTGCGGCGCTGCGTCTGCGGGGGCGGGTCGCTCGAGCGGCAGCCCTCGCCGCTCCACTTCCCGGCGCGCGGCTTCGAGCGCTTCCGGGCGATAGTCGGCAGCCTTGTCGAGCAGCATCTCCAGCAGCTCGCCGTCTGTCTTGCTGACGATCCGTTGCAGATAGTCGTCATGCATGACGCGCCCCCTACTGCGTCGCCAGCACCTGCGACCCGTGCTCGCCGGGCGGGCGTTACAACGGAACGAATGCACCTTTCTGTAATGCTTCCAAACCGTACCACGGCATGTGCCACCCGAAGAATTCGACGTCGACTTCGTGCACTCGGAAATGAACATCGCGCTCGGGCAGATAAGCGCGCGAGACGAGCCAATCCGCCAACTGCGCCAAGTCCTTCGAGCCTTTCAATTTCCGGGAGAAGTGTTCTTCATTGATGATGGCGATCTCCGGATCCTGAACGTCCGCCATGCCGATCCAGTTCGCAGAGACCACAGCGGCATCGACGCGAAGCGGCGTATCGCCTCCAAAAAGGAACGCGAACGTCGAGAGATTCTCGCGAGCCTCGTGCAAACGTGCTTTGACCCTCTTGACGCCTTCCGCCAGATCTTCGCTTCTTTGAACGACCTCCCTAATCTCCGCGGGATCGACGAACCATTTGAGCTCGAGCAGCAGCAAGGTGCGATTCGCCTTGTCGACGAGCGCTAAATCGACGTCGCCGAGTTGCGGCTTCCCCGGCATGGGACCAAACCAATGAGCCAGATGCGTCCCAGCGCGGACGATGATCCGTTCGCGCATCAGCTCTTCTTTCTCGTTTTTCAACGTTTCGTAAAGCAAGCGCGTAGCCGGAATCATGTTCAGCAGCGCGATCAGGTTCCGCTCTGGCGAGCTGCCGACAACGAGCGCGATCGATAGCAAATACGTCGTGTCGGTAAACGGTAACAGTGGCTGAAGAGCAGGATCGGGCTTCTTGATCCCGGAACTACCGTACTCGAGCAGACGAAGAACACTGCTCACTGTTGCTTTCGGCAAGGCGGTCAGGTCACGAACCGCCGCCAGCACCTCTTTTCGCCGGATGACGAGAGGCAGGAATGCCTTATAGGAAGAATCGATCGACGCCGCCATCCAACTCGCGGTACGCCATGCATAGACGAGCCCTCGCAAAACGTCGTGAATGGCTCGGAACTGCGCCAGCGTGAACTCACCAAAAGACCAGGATGGAGGGAGGGAGTAAGCGAAAGCGGAGGCCGACGACATCGTGCGCGTCGCCGGCGCGAGCACGTTACGAGCACTCGAGATGGCGCCCATGATGATGCCGCGCGAAAAACACTTTTTCACTTCTGCGGTCGTCGCTTCGTCCCGCTCGGTCGGCATCTCTTGCGATTCGATGCTCGGCTTCAGCAACAGGTTATAAGCCTCGAAACGAGCGTCGTCCGTGAGCTGGTGCGTCGGGATCAATCGATTCTCTGCCGCCGACAGTTCGATGACGTTTCTTCGCGCGAACGAATAGGCCGAAAAGATGTTCTCGTACTGTCTGGCCTTGAACACCAAGTCCTCTCCCTGGAGAAGGACGGGTAGTGACTGAGCGAAGCGATCGTCACCTTTCGCCGTTCGCGTCGCGATCCACTCCACTGCGAATCGCAATACGTTGACGAGGACGTTCAGGCTGATGGCAGTGTCTTGTCTGGAACCGACCCTCACGCCGCCCATTCCTATCAATTCCGCAGCGGCGATCGCGTGAAAGATTGCTTCGGGATAGGGGTGCGTCAGGAGTGGGTGAGCCGCAACAGCCGTATCGATGAGCTGCTCAGCATGAAGTGCCGCCTCATCGACAGCCATAACACGCCCCCTACTGCGTCGCCAGCACCTGCGACCCGTGCTCGCGCGTGTGCAGCTCGCCCACCCGCTCGCGGATCTTCGTGTCGATCCGGTTCACCGCGAACTCGCGCGCCACGCGCACGGCATTCTTGATCGCCTTCGCGTTCGAGCGGCCGTGGCAGACGATGCAGCCGCCTTTCACGCCGAGGAGCGGCGCGCCGCCGTATTCGGAGTAGTCCATCCGTTTCTTCAGGTCGTCGAAGGCGCCGCGGGCGAGGAAGCCGCCGAGCTTGCGCGGAAGCGTCCGCATGATGCCTTCGCGCAAGGTACGGCTCACCATCTCGCCGAGCGCCTCCGAGGCTTTGAGGACGACGTTGCCGGTGAAGCCGTCGCAGACGACGACGTCCGCGTTGCCGTTGTAGACGTCGCGGCCTTCCGCGTTGCCGATGAAATTGAGGCCGGTCTCCTTGAGCACCCGGAAGACCTCGCGCGTCAGCTCGTTGCCCTTCCCCTCCTCCTCGCCGATCGAGAGCAGGCCGATGCGGGGCTCGGGGATGCCGAGGACCATCTGCGCGTAGAAATGGCCCATCACGGCGAACTCGCGGAGGTGATTCGGCTTCGTGTCGACGTTCGCGCCGACGTCGAGCAGCAGCGTGTAGCCTTTTACGTTGGGAAGGATGGCGGCGAGGGCGGGGCGGCTGACGCCTTCGATCATGCCCATCACCATGCGGGCGGACGTCCACGTCGCACCGGTGTTGCCCGCAGACACGAACGCGTCCGCGCGCCCCTCGGCCACGAGGTTCGCGCAGACGCGGATGGAGGAGTTGCGCTTGCGGCGGAGAGGCGCCACCGCGGTGTCGTCCATGTCGACGACTTCCCGCGCGTCCACGAGCTCGATCCGCCCCGGCAGGGGCGTGCCGATGGAGGCCAGCGTCTCGCGCACGACCTCCTCCTTCCCCACCAGCAGGATCTCGACGGCAGGATCCTCGGCCGTCGCCAGGAGGGCGCCCTTGACGATCTCCAGCGGCGCGTGATCGCCGCCCATCGCGTCCAGTGCGATTCTCGTCGTCGCGGCCACCATCAGCTCCGCCGGGAGACTAGAGAGCGTCCTTGACGGAGATCACTTCGCGGCCCTTGTAGTAGCCGCACTTGGGGCAGACGCGGTGCGGGAGCTTGGACTCGTGGCACTGCGGGCAGGTGGAAGTGGACTTCGCCTCGAGGAAGTCATGCGCCCGGCGCGAGCGGGTGCGGGCCTTGGAATGGCGGCGTTTCGGATTCGGCATCGTTGTGCTCCTGTGGTTTCTTCAATATCCGATGTCGGTCAGACATCCTTTTTCTTTGCCAGTTCGTCCCGGATCCCGGCCAGCGCGCCCCACCGCTCGTCCACCGCCGCCTTGCCGCAGTCGCACGACTCGCGGTTGCGATTCGCGCCGCACTGCGCGCAGAGTCCGAGGCAGTTCTCCTCGCACAGCGGCTTCATCGGTACCGAGAGCTGGATCTGCTCGATGGCCAAGTCCCGCAGCGAAACCTGCCGCTCCGAGTAATACTCGACGTCGAGCTCCTCGGTATCGGTGATCTCGACCTCTTCGTTTTCGCCGGATGCGGAGGCCTCAGGACGGGGCCGGAATCTTACGTGAAAGGCGCTGCTGTTCGCAACGGGATACGGCTCGGTGCAACGCGCGCAGGTGAAGTCGGCGGTGAAGACGGCCGTACCGTCCGCGATGTACTCGCCGGGCAGGTCGCCTTTCTGTGCCTTCACCTCGATGACGGCCGGCCCCACGCCGGCGATCTCGTCCCGGTCGAGCTCGGCCGGAGAGATCTCGAACGTGCCGCCATAGGTCTGCGGCCCGTGCTTGTCGATGTCGTCGAAGTTGATGAATTCGCTCATGTTGCTGATCTATCTTGCTGATCTGGGGAGGGTTGCGATTCGGTTGTTTAACCTCGCACCCGCACCTTCAATTCCTCCACCCCTGCGCCCGCTGAATCCGCCGCCTCGACCGACTGCGCGCCCTCCATCGCCGCGATCCAGCCGCTCAGATCCTTCGCCGATCGGAACAGTTTCGGCGCCGCGAAGCGCAGGCCCGGACTCTCCGCGACCTGCTGCAGCACCGGCACGGTCCGCTTCGGGTCGATGTGCAGCGTCCAGAGGTTGCCCGTGAGGGTCGGCGGCAGGAACGTATCCTTTAAATACAGGTCGATGGTCGGCCGCTCGAAGGCGACGAGTAGTTCCTTGCCGGTGTCCTCCGTCTCGATGCGGAAGCCGAGCGCCTGTGCCGGGGCAACATTCTGCACAAAGTTGTGCAAGGCGGCGCGTTTTTCCTCCGTGGCGGGCAGGATAATGACCTCTTTCGGCCGCGGAAGGAGTTTATTCGTCTCCACGTCGTAGAGCGCGATGGCGCCGCCATCCTTTAATAGTGTGGTGATGCGCGTCCGGACGAGGCGGTTGAGGTCGTCCAAAGCCTTCGGAGGTGTAGAAAAGGTGGCGGTGAGGAGGGCGCCGCGGGGGTAGCCCTCACCCGGCCTTCGGCCACCCCCTTCCGCCGGGAGAGGGGCTGGGGGTGAGGGGCCTCGCGACGTCACGTTGATCTCCCCCGCCGTCACCGCCGCCGAGGTCACCGCCGGCCGCCCGATCGGCGGATAGGCGCCGCGCGAGCCTTTCCGTTGCACCGCGAGCACGTCGCCCGGCGGCAACCCGTCCGCCAGCGCCACGATCCGCTGCAGCTCGGCGGCCTCCAGGCGTGGCTCGCCATTCGGCGGCGCGAGGAGCAGCGACTGCTCGCCGGAGAGCATCAAATACGCGCGCACGATCACGGCGCGCACCGGGTCGAGCTTGAGCAGGTAGCGCGTCTGCTTCCCGCTGCGCCAGACCAGGAGATCCGCGCCGCCGATCATCCACGGCTGCGGCAGGCGCTGCGCGTCCGCCCACTTCTCCACCGCGTCGCGCGTGACCGGGTTCGCGCGCAGCTTTGCCTCCAGCGCCGCCGCCGTCGGAACCAGCGCGAATGCCTCGGCCGAATCCGGCACGCTCGCCAGCAACTCGCGCTGCGACGCGCTCAAGGGGAAGCGGACGCCGGCCGACGTCTTCGGCGTCGTCGCCGCGAAATAGAGGACGAGCGCCGCGATGAGCGCGGCCACGACTCCCACGATGATGACGAACTTCTTCACCTGCTACTATCCGCGACCGTGTCGCTGCTGCCCACCCTGGGGGTCGTCCTTCACACTCTACGCCATGCCGCTCTCGCCCGCGCCGGCCGCGCGTGGCGCCGCGCCGTCACGCGGGAGCGGAAGCTGCGCGTCGGCGTCGACATCCGTCCGTTTTACGAGCCGCTGACCGGCATCGGCTGGTACCTCTTCTACCTCCTGCACGAGCTGGCGAAGCGCGACGACGTCGAGCTCGTGCTCTTCGGCGACGCGCGCGTCACGGATGAAGGTCCGCGCTTCCACGCCGAGCTGCCGCCGAACGCCGAGCTCTGCGTGTTCGACCTTCGCGGCCTGCCGCCCTCCGGCCTGTCCCGCCCGCTCACCGCCGGAGCGTACGTCCTGCTGATGAAGCTCGCCGGCTGCGACGTCGTCTTCGGCGCGAACTATTTTCTGCCGCGCCTGATGAGCGCCATCGCGCGGCGCCGCGTCGTCACCGTGCACGACCTGACGTACAAGCGCTTCCCCGAGCTGCTGCAGCAGGAGACGCTGGACAACCTGGAGCGGCAGATGATGCGCGAGGTCGGGCTGGCGGACGCGATCATCTGCGTGTCGCAGGCCACGCGCGACGATCTGCTCCGCTACTACGCCATCGATCCCGCCCGCGCCGTCGCCATCCACTCCGGCCTCGGCACGCCGCCGGCCGAGCAGCCGCTCGTGCTGCGGAAGCGCTACATCCTGTTCGTCTCCACCATCGAGCCGCGCAAGAACCTCGCCGTGCTGCTCGACGCGTTCGAGCGTCTGCGCCGGCGCGGCGCGTACGACGGCGAGCTGGTCGTGGTCGGCCGCGTCGGCTGGAAGTCGGCCGCGCTCGCGCAGCGGCTGCGCGCGCCGGGCGTGCGCCATCTCGACTACGTCGACGCGTCGCACCTCGCGTATGTCTACCGCAACGCGGAGGTGTTCGTCTTCCCGTCGATCTTCGAAGGCTTCGGCTTCCCGCTGCTGGAGGCGATGGCGCGCGGCGTGCCGTCGATCGCGGCGCGGTCATCGTCGCTGCCGGAGATCGGCGGCGATGCTGCGCTCTACTTTTCGCCTACTTCGGTCGATGAGCTGGAGGCGCAGCTGGAGCGCGTGCTGAGCGATGCCGCGTTGCGCGAAGACCTCGCGCGTCGAGGGCGGGAGCAGGCGGCGAAGTTCCGCTGGGACGTGTGCGCGGCGCAGACGCTGGACGTGTTGCGCCGCGCAGTGTCATCCTGAGGTGCGCAGACACCGAAGGATCCGTACCGATCTCGCGCCGCGCCTGAAGTTGCGGATTCTTCGCCGTCGCTGCGGCTCAGAATGACACGAGTTCTGATTGACGGCCGTCCGCTGGTCGGCCACCGCACCGGCATCGGCGTCCACACCGCCGAGATCGCGCGGCGGCTCGGCGGCACGCCGCTCATCGCGACGCATGCGCCGATCGAGGATCGGTCGGGCTTAGAGAACTGCGCGTTCCGCGTCGATCGCGCGCCGCTCGGCGTCGTGTGGCAGCAGCTGCGCCTGCCCCGCATCGAGGCGGAAGTGCTGTGGGGACCGCACGGCACGCTGCCGCTGATGGGCAACACGCCGGCGGTCGCTACGATCCACGACTTCACCTCCATCACCATGCCCGGCCGGCATCGCGTGCAGACGATCCTCTCCTTCAACCTCTTCATCGGGCGGAGCCTGGAGAAGGCGCGGCGCATCGCGGCCGTCTCGCGCGCGGTGGCGGAGGAGGCGGTGCGCGGCTTCGCCGTGCCGCGCGCGAAGCTCGAGCTCGTGCCGAACGGCGTGGACGAGTTCTTCTCGCCGGGCGGCGAAGAGGAGGACTACATCCTCTACGTCGGCACACTCGAGCCGCGCAAAGGGCTGGACGACCTGCTCGCGGCATGGCGCGCGCTGCCGTCGCGGCCGCGGCTCGTGCTCTGCGGCGCGGCCGGCTGGGGTCCCGACATCGCGGAGGAGAAGGGCGTTGAGCGGACCGGCTTCGTCGATCGCGAACGGCTGCGCGCGCTGTACCGAGGAGCGAAGCTGTTCGTGTATCCGTCGCGGTATGAGGGCTTCGGCATCCCGCCGCTGGAGGCGCTGGCGTGCGGCGCGCCGGTCATCGCCACGCGCACCGGGTCGATTCCGGAGTACGCCGAGGGCGCCGCGCTGCTGGTGGATCCGGGCGATCGCGACGCTTTGCGCGAGGCGATCGCGCGCGCTTTGCGCTCGCGCGCGCTGCGCGATGAGCTGCGCGCCGCCGGTCCGCAACGCGCGGCCGGCTATCGCTGGGAGCGCAGCGCGCGGCTGATGGGCGAGCTGCTGGCGGAGGCGGCGCGATGCGCGTAGCGATCGACTGCCGCAAGATCGCCGACTACGGCATTGGCACCTACATCCGCGGCCTCCTCGGCGCCCTGCGCGATGTCGAGCTCGTCGCGCTCGGGCCGCGCTCGATCGCGGCGCTGCTGCCGGCAGGCATCGAGCACGTCGTCGTCGATGCGCCGCACTACTCGCTGCGCGAGCTGGTGGTGGTCGGGCGGGCGGCGGACCGGGCGGGCGTCGATCTCTTCCACGCGCCGCACTACGTCTTGCCGGCCACGCGCGTGCCGAGCGTCGTCACCATCCACGACCTCATCCACCTGCATCAGCCGCTGCGCAATCCGGCGGCGCGGCTGTACGCGCGGGTGATGCTCGGCCGCGCCGTGCGCCGCGCCGTGCGCGTGCTCACGGTGAGCGAGGCGGTAAAGCGCGACTTGGTCGCGTTCGGCTGCGAGGAGGAGAAGATCGACGTCACACCGAACGGCATCGACGCGCGCTTCACGCCCGGCCCGGCGTCGAGCGGCGGCTACTTCCTCTACATTGGCAACGACAAGCCGCACAAGAACGTGGCGCGTCTCGTCGAGGCGTTCGGCAAAGTGGGCGGCAGGCTCGTGCTCGCCGGCGCGGCGTTCGAGCGCTATCGCGGCATCCGCGGCGTCGAGACACGCGGCTTCGTCGGCGACGATGAGCTCGTGGATCTCTATCGCGGCGCGATCGCGCTCGTGCTGCCGAGCATGGAGGAAGGCTTCGGACTTCCTGCCGCGGAAGCGATGGCGTGCGGCGCGGCGGTGATCACGTCAACGGCGCCGGCGCTGGTGGAGATCACGGGCGACGCCGCGCTGCACGTCGATGCGCGCGACATCGATGCGCTGGCCGACGCGATGCAACGCATCGCGTCCGATGATGCGTTGCGCGCGACGCTCGGCGCGCGCGGAGCGGAGCGCGCGCGCGCGTTCACGTGGGAAAAATGCGCGGCGAAGACCATCGAGAGTTACCGCAAATCGTGAAACGCGCGTGGAACAACGGGTCTGCATTTCGATTTTGATAAACAATTGCTTGACAATATCCGTTATCGATCTCATATTTGTGACAACAAAATGATGATCGCCAAGAGCTGGATGAACATCCCACTCAACGTCGCAGGTCATCAGTCCCCGTCTCTCCACTCCTTCCCCCTTCCGAATCCGTCAGCAAGTTTGCCGGCCCAGGCCGGCGCTTTTTGCCAAGTAGGCGCGACCGGGAGGTCCCGTACGGCATGAAAGGTGGTGAGCAAAATGGCCGCATCGAAGAAGTCGTCTAAGTCTTCGTCGAAGAAGAGCTCCAGCAGCAGCAAGAAGTCGTCGAAGAAGGGCAGATAAGCTCAACACATCGACTGGGGAGTCGTACTCACGGCGCCGGGAAACCGGCGCCGTGTTTTTTTTGGTGGTTAACCCGCGCGCGAGTTGTCCGTACTCAGGTGCATGCGACACCTCATCGCCTGCTGCGCCCTCCTCCTCACCGCCACGGCGGCCTTCGCCGGCTTCGACCAGACCATCGCCCGCGGCGCCGTCCGCCGCATCGTCGTCGACGTCCCCGCCGGCGAGGTCACGGTGCGCAACGGCGCCGCGGACCGCATCACCATCTCCGGCTACGCCCGCCGCCACGAGGTGGTCATCGACAGCGCGAAGCTCGTCCTCCGCGTCGACGGCGACGAGGCCACCGTCGCCCGCGAAGGCGGCACGCACTTCACGAACTACTCCGTACGCGTCGAAGTCCCGCCCGGCACCGCGGTCGACGTCGGCACGCGCTACGGCGAGGTGCGCATCGACGGCACGTTCGGCGACGTGAACGTCTCGCTCAGCGCCGGCGAGGTTCGCCTGGAGACGCCGCGCGCGGCGGTGCGCGAGCTCAACGCCTCCGCCATGGTCGGCGAAGTCCACACGAACCTCGGCGACCGCACGATCCAGCGCGAAGGCCTCTTCCCCGGCCGCACCCACTGGGAGAACACCGCCGGCCGCTCGGTCGTGAACGTGCACACGACCGCGGGCGAGGTGCACGTGCGGCTAACGCGCTAGGCAAGAACCCTCGCCCCGCGTGCGGGGAGAGGGTGGCGCGAAGCGCCGGGTGAGGGGCCCCTCATCCGCCTTCGGCACCTTGCGCAAGAACCCTCGCCCCGCGGGAGCGGGGAGAGGGTGGCGCGAAGCGCCGGGTGAG
>JADMIO010854417.1_pt1 | contig 56024 bp, 46 predicted proteins | sample 8958161 | NCBI WGS metagenome assembly JADMIO01 (sample SAMN16585339, study PRJNA669376) | soil metagenome | isolation source: Crop rotation soil | place: USA: Cullars Rotation, Alabama | collected 2011
CGCGACTTCAAGTCACGTGAATTCCAAGCTTCGGATCCCACTGTGCTGGAAAGTGGCTTAGGCCCAGGTACACCCCGTCATAAAGGGCAGTCATTCCGCGAGCGCCAACGTACATCAGGCGGCTCTGAATATCGTCCACACTGCCGGTGAACGGGCTCACGAGCTGGGCTCGATCATTGAAGTCCACGAGGAAGAATTCATCACGCGGATTCGCGGTGAGAAGGAATTGGACGGCGGCATTCTTTGATTTATCGAGTTTATCGCCCATGCTGCCGCTCATGTCGAAAATCACGCCGATTGAGACGGGAACATCCTCGCTGGCGAACTTCACGATTTCCTGTTCCTTACCGTCTTCGTATACGCGGAAGTTGCTTTGCTCTAAGCCGGTGACCAAGCGTCCTGTGGGTTCAGTGACTGTGACATACACCAGCGTCAAGTCAGACTCAGCCTTAAGGACGGGCCCTTTAGTTGTGTTCTCCTGAGGAGGGGGAGGAGCCGGAACCGAAGGCCCAGCTGGCATTTGCTGGGCGTGGACGGAGCAGCACATGGCAAGCAACAACAGGCTGGCCATCGCACACACCGCCACGTTGCGCCTGCGACAGCTCTTCGGGGTTGATCGCTCGATCAATTTTCCCCCAAACTGCCCCGCGCTGATAATACCACTCAGTCTGCCGAAATCAAACTGTTGGTAGGACTTGGGACTGTCTTCAGCCATTAGCGAACTCCCTGTTTTCTAGCCACCCCAGCCCTGGTCTTTTGTCTCAAATCGAAAAATCGCAAACGATCAGGCAAAGCCATCAATCGACTGCGGGAGAACACTCAGCCTCGTTCCTTGGTTGTTGCTGCTGGGGCAATTGCGAAGACCCACCAAACGAGTCCGTACGCTCCTGTATGTTGGGTAACGCGCGGGCACAGGCGTGTTAAGATCACCCGTGTCTTTTGGCATATGGCTATTTCGACTACAGTCGTAGCTGCAATTCCCGCACGCTATGCATCCGTTCGCTTCCCCGGTAAGCCGCTTGCGCCCATCGCTGGAAAACCAATGATCCAGCACGTGGTTGAACGTGTTCGCCAGGCAAAAACCGTTAACCGCGTCGTCGTTGCCACAGATGATGAACGCATTCGAGCCGCTGTAGAAGGCTTCGGCGGCGAAGCTATCATGACGCGTTCGGATCACCGTTCGGGTACTGACCGCATTGCGGAAGTATCGGCGCATATTCCGGCTGATATCTATGTCAATGTTCAGGGCGATGAGCCACTGATTGCACCTGAAACTGTTGACAGTGTTGTCTCGGCGATGCTTGAGGATTCCTCTCTGCAGATCGCAACGCCCTGCATTGAAATTGCCGAAGCAAACGACATCATGGACCCCAATATCGTCAAAGTCGTGCTCGATTTCGACGGCAACGCTCTCTATTTTTCCCGCGCTCCGATTCCCTGGGTTCGCGACACGAACTCGGGACTCGCCGTGTCCCATTGGAAACATCTCGGCCTTTACGCCTTTCGCCACAATGCTCTTGTCGAGTACCCTACACTCCCGCCCGGTCAGCTCGAACCGATCGAGCAGCTCGAGCAACTCCGGTGGCTTGAGAACGGCTTCCGCATTCGCGTCGTCGAGACGGCCCACGATGCAGTCAGCGTGGACGTCCCCGCCGACGTGGATCGAGTCGAAAAACTGCTCCGGGACGACTCGAGACAAGCTTCCGCGTAAGCCGAGCGTGCGCGGTTGCGGATTACGCCTGCGCGGACGAAGGCGGCTCGTTCAGCATATGAACCGAACAATAAATCAGATCATTCTGAGCAAAGCGCCGGAGGTCCGCCATGGCGGAAAGGACCTCTCTCGCTTTTCGCTCATGCACCCACAGAAATTGTATCTCCGTCCGTGTCTCGCTTTTGTCATTGCTCTGTCATTATTGTTCGCCGCTTCTGCCGCATCCGCTGCGACCGATCCATACGCCGTTGCGAAGCCATTGCGCGGGCGTCAGTCGGCATCTACTGCTGTCGCCAGCGACCGCTACTTCGAATTCCATAGCGGTTTTTGGATCAACATGCACCTTTTTCTCCTGGAGGAGGCGCTCACTCGGAAGGCGGGACGCGATACGGGGCGGGAAGCCGAGTTCACAAACGACTCGAGTATTTCCGCCACGTTGAGCGGCAATGAAAAGACCAATTGGGATGCCGCTGTTGCCTATTACCAACAAAATTTGATAGGTCTCGATCTAGTCGCAAACGATCGAATGCGAATCATTAAAAACACGCTCGAGAATTTCGAGGATCAAGCGTCTTTGCGCCTCTCGCATCTGGACCCGAGATTGGTTCGGGTGCTGAATAGCGCAGCGCCCGTATACCGCGCACATTGGTGGACGGCGCATGATCGTGCCAATCGTGCCTGGATTGCGGCTGTAAGTCCGCTAGTCGACTCCGACGGCGATTCGCTTACGCAAAAGATCGCAACTGCATACGAAACCACGTGGCCGGATAGTCCTGTGCGCGTTGATGTGGTCGCTTACGCGAACGACTCCGGCGCGTTCACGTCCTTGCTTCCGACACGTATCGTGATTTCGAGCATGGACCCGGGTAATCAGAAGTTAGCGGCGGAGGAAGCTCTGTTTCACGAAGGTTCTCATGCGCTCATAGAAAAAGCGGGTAATTTGCTGCTCAGTGATTTTGCCGTGCATCGAAAGAAGGCACCTCCCGAATTGCTCCACGCCATCCTCTACTTCAGCGCGGGCTATTTCATGAAAGAGTTGCATCCGGATTACATTCCCTATGCAAAAGCAAACGGCTTATGGCAGCAGCCGGCTTGGAAGGGCTTCCATGAAGCCATTGTTAAAGATTGGCAGCCGCACCTCGAAGGCCAAGCCAGCCTCTCCGAAGCCGTCTCTCGCCTCGTTTCAGACGTGATAGCATCTCGGAATTAGTTGCGCGACTATCTTCCGTAAACAAGAACGTGAAACGTGCCGAGCTGGGCCATTCGGCGTCCTCCTCGACCATTTGTGGGCGCCGAAGGTGTGCTGAAATCCGCGGTGTCCAAGAATATGTCATGCGTCTTTGTATCCAGGCCCATCGTTTTCGCGCCGTACTCGCTCTTGATTGGATCGAGAGCCGTGTAATTATCGGGCGAATCTTCGTGAAATACGTCGACCTCGCCCGCAATTGTCGAGACAAGAATCAGTCCAGTAGCCGGATCGAATCGCGCCGCGTCGGTTCCCGCCGCGATCGGAAACGTTCGGATCACCTTCCCATTGTCAGCGTCAATAATCGCTAGATTTTGAGGGCTCCGGCCCGCGCTGAATAGTCTGTGGTGCTCGCTGTCGATGGCGAGCGCCGTGGGGTGCCCATCTGGCCCCGTTGGCCAGCGCGATGTGACTTCTAATGTCTTCGTGTCGATCACCGCGATCAGATCCTTGTCGGCCAGATTCGCAAACACCTTTCCTTTGCCGTCTGCCACGGCAAATTCTGGAGACCCTCCCAATGGAATATTCTTCACGACCTCGCCTGTTTTTGCGTTCACCACGGTGGAGGAATTGCTATCGCCATTCATTGAAAACGCATATTTCGAAGCTGGATCGTAGAGCATGCAGTCTGCATCGGGCTGCGCTTTCACATCGCTAATTTTTTTTAAAGTTTTCAGGTCGAAAATTGTGATCGTGCCGGCGGTGCCGTCGGTGATGAAGCCATGACCAAATTCCGGGGCCACAGCGACTCCGTGTTGACGCTGAAATCCCGTGATAAAGCCGAGACTCGCGCCTGTATCAGCGTTAAGCACTTGCACGGCCGTTCCGCGCCCGAGGTAAACGCGGCGCGCCGCAGAATCGACGGTGACGTAGTCGAAATATTCGGATTTTGCGCCCGGGGCCGCGCCGAACTTATACGTCTTCAACAAATGGTATCCGCTCTCCGCTGCGAACGAGATAGCGCTTCCGACAAGTACGATGGCGGCTATGCTTAGTATTCGCAAATTCGAACTCTTCATGTGATCCTCCTGTTCGCCTTGGCCCGATGTGCGGTGGCGGCGGGCATTGTAGCTGATGCTTTCTGAAGATCATGTGAACGGGCATACACGGGTGCGATTGCCATGCCTTAATGGGCGGGCAGCGGAAATTCGCTACGGTCGCCGCGAATTGCTTGCCTTGAATCTGGTCGCGTCATAAGATTGCTGTTTGACGTTTGAGGAATTGCCCTCCTGTACATTTTCAGGTTGAGAGACGGTACGGGCCAAGTGCGGCCCAGCGGAGATTCGAGTGGCTGAAAAGGTTCGGACGAAAGCGGTAGCGATCGTCGGCGCGCAGTGGGGCGACGAGGGTAAAGGCAAAGTAGTCGATTATCTGGCATCTTCCTTTGACTACACGGCGCGTTACGCAGGAGGCCACAACGCCGGCCACACGGTAATTTTCAACGGCAATAAATTCATTCTTCAATTGATTCCGAGCGGCATTCTTCGACCCGGGAAAAAGGCGATCATCGGTCCGGGTACGGTTGTCGATCTGGCCGCGCTTGTCGGCGAGCTGGAGAACCTCAAGAAAAGCGGTATCGATGTGCGCGGGCGGCTTTTCCTCAGCAAACGTGCCCATGTGATTTTTCCGTACCATCGTGAAATGGATCGCGCCGCCGAATCGGCGCGTGGCGCCGCTGCCATCGGCACCACATCGCGTGGAATCGGTCCCGCGTACGAAGATAAAGCGGCGCGCCGCGGCATCCGAGTGTGCGATCTCCTCGATGCCACTCGCTTTCGTGAAAAGCTCGATCGCGTAATCGCGGAAAAGGATGCAATCAGCGCCGCATCTTACGGGCACAAGCTCGAGACTGCGGGCCTGTTCGAACAGACAATGGAGATTGCGGCCCACATTCGGAGTCTCATCGCGGATACGACGGCACTCTTAAATACGGCCTTGGATGCGGGGGAGACGGTCCTTTTTGAGGGTGCGCAGGGGACCATGCTGGACATTGACCATGGCACTTATCCGTTCGTCACTTCATCGAACGCGATTTCGGGCGGTGCAACGACAGGTCTCGGCGTGGGGCCGACACGAATCACAGGTGCGGTTGGTGTGACAAAAGCCTATACAACACGCGTCGGTAGTGGGCCGTTCCCGACCGAGATGCTTGATGGAGACGCGGAAGCCGTTCGCGCGCGTGGCAACGAGTTCGGCGCCGTGACCGGACGTCCGCGACGCTGCGGCTGGCTCGATCTGCCGGTTTTGAGGTACGCGAAAATGCTTAACGACATCGATTCACTCGTCGTCACGAAACTTGACGTCTTCGATTCGCAGTCGGAAATCAAGGTCTGCACAGGTTACAAGTACAAAGGCTCACCGTTGAAAGAGATGCCGCCGGAAATCGAAGTCCTCTCGGAAGTTGAGCCGATCTATCACACGTTGCCGGGCTGGCAGCAGCCGACTCCACATGCGCGTGAAGTGAAAGATCTTCCGGTAGCAGCGCGCGATTATCTTAATTTCATTTCCGAAGCGCTGCAGGTGGAAATTGGCATGATCAGCACCGGCCCCGAACGCGACGCGACTATAGTCCCTCGCGGTACCAAACTCGCGTCCTGGCTATGACGCAGGCAGGCTAGCCTGCCTTGATGCGCGAGCGGCTGCGGAAGAAAATGGCGATCAGCAGCAGGACGACAAACGCGCTCGCCGCCGAGCTCAGCCAAAAAGAACTCCAATTCCTGGTTACCACGCCACCGACCGTGTGCGAGAAGTAGTCAATCGTCACGCCCGAACTTACCGCGCCGATGAACATTCCTACTCCATACGTCAGGAACGTAATGATCCCCTGTGCGGCACTGCGCAAATGCGGCGGCGCCTCCTGATCCGTGTATAGCTGGCCGGTAACGAAGAAGAAATCGAAGCAGACGCCATGCAAGAGGATCGCGATGTAAAACATCCAAACCAAAGCGCCCACGTTGCCGTAAGCAAGCAGAGTGTACCGGATCGTCCATGCAAGCATTCCCACAATTAGAATGCTGCGCACCGTCATGCGCCTGAGAAGAAACGGCATCAGCAGCATCATCCCGACTTCGGATACCTGACCCAGCGCCATCTTTCCAGCCGCGTTCTGCCAGTGTAATTCGTTCAAATAGTCGTTTGTGAACGAGAAATAGAAGGTTAGGGGAATGCAGGCGAGAACGGAGGCAGCCGCGAAGACCGCAAACGCCGGCCGTTTAAACATGACGAGCGCGTCCAGCCCGAGAATGTCTCGCACGCGAATCTCTTTGCCCTTACCCTTTGGCGGCGTGTGGGGAAGCGTGAGGCTGAAGAGGGCCATGACAACGGACGCGACCGCCGCTATCAGAAACTGCGAAGCGGATTTTTCAACGGCCAGAATGCTGATGGTGATGCCGATGCCGATCCATCCGAAGGTGCCGAAGACGCGTATCAGCGGGAAGTCGCGTCCAGCATTGGACATGTGCTGAAGAGCGATGGAGTTCGTCAGCGCGATGGTGGGGAAGTAACACAGGCAATAGATGAACATCAGCGCATAGACCGCGGAAAACGAACTGACGCGAGTAACGTAGAAGAGTAGGACGGCGCCAATCAGATGCAGCAGGGCAAGGACGCGCTCTGAAGAAAAGAATCTATCGGCGAAGAGGCCCACAAAGAACGGGGAAATCATACTTGCCAGAGCGGTGGTGCCGAAAACTGCGCCGGCCTGAGTGCCCGTAAAATGAAGCGTGGTCGTAAGATACGTATCGATCGTGACGTACCAGGCGCCCCAAATCACATAATTCAAAAACATCATGAGGCTCAGGCGAAGCCTGATCGATAGGGGAATGCTGCCTGATCCAGTGAAAGTTGCTTGCTCCGCCATCCCGGTTCCTCCGGTGCTAAGGGCTTACGTTTTCACAACATGAAGGCGGGGATGATAACACGCGGCGCTTATTCACGCTTCGGAAAAGGTGTTTCGTAGTATGAAAAGCGGGATAAGAAGCTTGCTTTGTCTTGCGAGCAAAAATAAGTGCCAGCTTGAGCGTCAACTGGATTGACGCATCTGGCGCCTTAAAATGCCCTTAAGGAGCCATAAAATGCCAGAAATGGCGCGTTTGGCGCCTTAAATCCGGTTAAAGGCTTTTGCGCAGTATAGTAAGCACCTTCGATCACTCCTAGCGAAGCGCAAGCTGTTCATTCGCACCGCATAGCGGACACGGGATCGATGCGCATGGCGCGGCGGGCCGGAACAAGGGCAGCGATCAGGGACGTTACTACGAGTGTGCCGATCGCTGCGGCGATTGAGACCGCGTCCGCCGAGCCGATCCCATACAGCATGGATTGGAACAATCGAGTTGTGGCAATCCCGCCAGCAATGCCAGCCGCCGTACCGCCGGCTAACATGAGGAACACATCCAGGACGACCATCCGCAGGACATCTCGCCGCCTGGCGCCGAGAGCCATACGAATCCCGATTTCCCGGGTGCGCTCGGCGACACGATAAGAAAGGACGCCGTAAAGCCCTACACATAACAGCAGGAGAACGAGCGCTCCAAAGAAAGCTGAAAGTTTTGCCACCAGCACTTGCGAATTTAGCGAATCGGTGACGAGATTGTCGCCGGTTTCGATGCTGTCAATGATTGCTCTCGGGGCGAGCGCCTGAATTTTCGTTCTTACGCTAGTAATCAGTGAGCGGGGATTGCCTACCGCTCTCACTTCGATGTTTGGAGCGCCTTCATCGTCGAAGGCCGCACTGCTCATAGGTGCATAGAAGCGCCGGCGGACCGACTCGCGCACGCTGTGATCGTGAACGTCGTGGGCGACGCCGACGATCTCGTAGGGCGGGGCGGGGTGACCCAACGCGATATAGACCTGCTGACCCAGTGGGTTCCGGTCGCGAAAATAGAATTTGGCGAACGATTCGTTCACGACGGCGACGCGGGCACCGGTTTGAAAATCCTGCTCGTTGATTTCGCGTCCCATCACGATTGGCACTCCGACAGTACTGAAATAGTTGGGGCCAACCTCATCGTCGCCTGTGTGCAGATCCGCCTTATTCGCGGGGTTGAAACCCGCGACGCGCACGTCGTCGCTCGATTCGTCGCCGCTGAAGAGGCCATTCGAGGAGGCTGTCACGCTGCGGACTCCGGGAATAGTTGCCAAGCCGTTGAGCAATTCGCGGGTTTCGTTCAGGATTTCCGGTCCTTTATAGCCGCTCGTGACCAGGTCTACTCTTGCCAGCACCAAGTGGTCTCGGCTGTAGCCAAGGTCCACATCTTGTAGTTTTTGCAGACTGCGGACGAGCAGGCCCGCGGCCATCAGAACAAGCATCCCTAGTGCAATCTGCGAGCTGATGAGGATTCGCCCCGCGCGGCCCAAGCCGACGCTCGTGCCTCGGTTACCCTCTTTCAGAGCATGGTCCAGGCCGGGCTTGAGGAACTGAAGCGCAGGCGCAAAGCCAAAAAGCAGGCCTCCGACCAAACAAACGGCAGCGGTAAAAGCGAGAACCCGCCAGTCGAGACCGAGGTTCAACGCTTCTGTGCTATTGCGGCTGGCCACCCCGACAAGCGCACCGGAGCCCCAGCGCGCGATCAACAAGGCCAAAGCTCCGCCCAGCACCGCGAGCAACATCGCTTCTGTTAACACCTGGCGAACGATTCTGGCCGGACCGGCACCGAGAGCCAGCCGCACGGCAAACTCACGCCGGCGGGTGGCTGAACGCGCCAACATCAGGTTTGCGACATTGACGCAAGCCACCAGCAGCACAACTCCCACGAGGGCCATTAACAGAAGCAAAGGCATTGAAAATTGCTCGCGCAGGCGAGAGAGCCCACGCGCACCGGGAGAAACCTCTACGTCGAATTTCATCGTGCGCATTGCGCCGCGATCGTCCGCGGTGAGCCGAGCCGAAAGTGTTTCGGTGAGTGCCTGCTTTACGACGCCTTCCACGTTCTCTCGCGCTTGCTGGAGTGAGACGCCGGGACGAAGCCGAGCCATTAGGAGCAACGTCGAGATGTCCGGCGTCTGCAGGAAGTCGCGTCCAGGCAAGAGCTGTGGTTCCATCATGATGGGAACCCAGAGTTCGGTGTGGTCGTCCACTACTTCGCCCGAAAATCCGGGTGGCCCGACGCCGATGATCGTGAATGGAAAATTGTTCAACTGTACCGTGCGGCCGATTACCGATGGATTGCCCTCAAAGCGGTCTCGCCAATACGCGTAACTAATAACGACGAATGGATCGCTTCCAGGAGTCTGATCGTCCGCACCCGTGAACATTCTGCCGAGCAAAGGCTCGACCCCGAGCGTCTGGAAATAATTACCCGTGACCAATCTTCCCCTGACTTTTTCCGCGCCTCCTTCAATCCTGATTTGTAGAGTGTCGATGTGTGAGCTAGCCAGTACCGAAGAAAACACCTTGTTGGAATCACGCACCTGCTCATAAAGGGGGTACGAAAAAATATCCGTACGCGGAGTGCCGTTGGACCACGAGTGAATGTGGATGGGATTTCCGATGATGACGAGTTGCTGTGGATCACGAACCGGCAGGGTACGTAGCATTAGCGCATCAATGACGCTGAAGATGGCGGTGTTGGCGCCGATGCCGAGGGCCAGGGTGAGGACGGCGACAGCGGTGAAGCCGGGATTTTTGCGGAGCATGCGGAGGGCGAAGCGGATGTCCTGGAGCAGAGAATCGAGCCAAGCGCCGGTGCGGACGGCGCGGACTTGTTCTTTGAGTTGTTCGACGCCGCCTAGTTCTATTTTTGCGGCGCGGCGGGCTTCGTCTGGAGGCAGGCCTTCTTTTATTTTTGCGTCAGTGAGCAACTCGAGCTGGGAGCGGATCTCGTTGTCGAGATCGCTATCGCGTTCGCTCTTGCGGAAGAGATTGCGAGTGAAGCTGACTATGCGCGGAAAGAATGGCATGGTTTGGCTCCTCGATTTGAGCGTTGTGTCGCACCTACGGCGCTCGATATATTTTGGGCGTTTTCCACACCCTTCCGGGTGGGGCTAAGTTGTGCCGTGCCTACGGCACTCGAAGAAAAGAGAGGCCAGAGGCTCCTCATGTTTGCGGCTGGCGGATCGATGCTCATGCTTCTCCCCTCTCCATGCAGCACAAACATCCGTTAAAAAGGCGGCCGCTCCAACGGCAAAAAGCGGCGGCGGCAAGACCGCCCGACTGAACGGCGAGTCGGTCGCTACAAGACCAAAAACAAACAACGCAAAGCTCAATATCAACGCCGACCATAAGCTCGGCGTTCTCAGGAAAACTGAAACCGCCGGTACGGAGACCGACGCTCCCAGGAAAACCAAAGGCTCAAGCGCTCGCCCAAAAGCGCGGCCCCTATACAAACGAAGGCACAGCGCCCGACTGGACAGCGAGTCGGCCGCTAGTAAACCCGCTATTCGCAGCGCATGGCGCTTACCGGGTCGATGCGCATTGCGCGGCGGGCCGGAATGTAACATGCCAGCAGGGCGACGGCGATGAGCAGCGTGGCGACGCCCGCGAACGTGGCGAGGTCGGTAGGCGCAACGCCGTAGAGCAGCTTCGTCATCAGCCGCGCGAGCATGAATGCGCTCACAAGGCCCACCGCTGAGCCGACCAGCGCCAAGATCAGGCCTTGTCGAATGATGAGCAGAAGAACGTCTTTGCGGCTGGCGCCGAGCGAAATGCGAATGCCGATCTCGTGCGTGCGCCGCACGACCGAGTAGCTAATCACGCCATAAATTCCAACTGCAGCCAGCGCCAACGCAACGGCTGCAAATACACCGAGCAGCAACATCTCGAAACGCGGCTGCGCGTTGGCCTCCGCGATGACGCTGTCCATGGTGAGGACGTTGGAGATCGGCAGATCGCTATCGATCGACCAAATGGCGCTTTTCACTGAAGACGTGAGCGCGGCGGGATCGCCTGCGGTGCGTACGACGAGTGTTATGTAGTCCGCGTGCGTTCCGGTGATCCCGAGGAAGGCTTGGTCTTGAAAAGCGGCGACATACAGCTCGGGGTACGGCTTCCCGGTCCAATCATGCAGCATGGGATCTTTCACTACGCCGATTACAGTCATCCAATTGGGAACCTTGTCGCCCGTGAAGGCGATGCGTTGACCAAGCGGATCCCGGCTTGGCCAAAACGTGCGCGCCATGGTCTGGTTGATCACGACGACGGGCGGTGCGCCGGCAGTGTCCGCAGCTGAGATGTCGCGTCCTTGCAAGAGACGAATGCCCATTGTGTCGAAATAGCCGGGCGTGACGACGCGATAGACAGCGTCTGGGAGATCGGTCGGCGCGGGCGTGGGCCGGCCTTCGATGAGGAAGGTTCTGTCCCAAAGATCGCCGGCGATTGGAAGATGATTGATTCCGGCAGCCGACTCGACTCCAGGAACCGCGCGAACGCGCTCGATCATTTGCCTATAAAAAATCGGGCGGCGGCCGGGATCAGCTTCCCTAGATCCGGCGACGGGCACGATCATCGAGAGTACGCCGTGCGGGTTGAAGCCCGGGTCGATGGATTCCAGCGCTACGAAGCTTCGGATCATCAGTCCGGCGCCGATCAGGAGCGTGAGCGCAAGCGCGAATTCGGAGACGACGAGAATATTTCGCAGACGATTGCGGTGGATGCCCTCGCTTGAGCCGCGGCTATTTTCCTTTAGTGTGTCGGTGAGATTTACGCGCGACGCTTGCAGTGCCGGAACAAGTCCGAAGGCGATGCTCGTGAGAATCGTGATGAAGAGCAGGAAAATGACGACACCCGAATCGATGGAAACGGTCTCGACGCGGGGAATGTCCGCAGGGCTCAGCGCGACGAGCGCGCGGGTTCCCACATAGGCGAGAAGGAGGCCAACCGAGCCAGCCATGAGGGCTAACAAAAGATTCTCGGTGAGCACCTGACGAATGACGCGAGAGCGGCGTGCTCCGAGAGCGGTGCGGACGGCAAGTTCTTTCTGCCGCGCAGCGGCGCGAGCGAGCAGCATGTGTGCGACATTGGCGCAGGCAATCAGCAAAACGAAACCGACGGCTCCAATCAAAACGAGCAGGGGAGTTTCGATGTTGCCGACCACCTTTTGCTTGAGTGGTGTGACGACGATGTCCCTATTCGTGCCCGGGTACATTTTTTCGAGGCGCGCGGTGATCGTGGCCATTTCGGCGCGGGCTTGAACGAGCGTGACGCCAGGCTTGAGTCTCGCGAAAAGGCGAAGGCTGTTGCCGCCGCGACTTTGCGCGCGTGCTTCTAGCGAAAGCGGAGCCCACAGTTCGGAGTGCGTTGCCCAGAAGGGCGCGAAGTGGAAGCTGGGCGGCATCACGCCGACGATTGTGTAAGAGACATTGTCGAGGAGAATGGATTTGCCTAGCACGCTCGCATCACCGGAGAAGCGGCGCTGCCAGAGACCGTAACTAAGAATGACTTCGTGATCGTTGCCCGCGGTGTCTTCGCCCTGAACAAAGAGGCGGCCGAGCGCGGGGCGGATACCAAGCAGTGGAAGCATGCTTTGCGTGACATGAAGGCCGAGCAGATGTTCGGGCGATTGCACGCCAGTGAGATTGGGCGACCAATATTCGGCCGCGCCCATGTCCTCATAGGAAGTGCTCTGCCGACGATAATCGAGATAATTGGCGGGGGAGATCGGGCTGGTACCGTAGTGAAGGATCGTAACGAGCTGATCGGGATTTTTGTACGCAAGCGGGTGCAGCAAGACGGAATTGACAACGCTGAAGATCGCTCCATTTGCGCCGATGCCCAAAGCCAAGGTGAGGACCGCGACAGCGGTGAAGCCGGGATTTTTACGGAGCATGCGGAGGGCGAAGCGGATGTCCTGGAGGAGGGAATCGAGCCAGGCACCGGTGCGCACCGCGCGGACCTGCTCTTTGAGTTGTTCGACGCCACCCAATTCGATTTTTGCGGCGCGGCGGGCTTCGTCTGGCGACAGGCCTTCTTTTATTTTTTGGTCGGTGAGTAATTCGAGTTGGGAGCGGATTTCATTGTCGATGTCGGCATCGCGCTCGCGTTTTTGGAGGAGGTTGCGAGCGAAGCTGATTATGCGTGAAAGGAAGGACATGGTTTTTGGCTCCTGCTGCTTGTTGCGGCTCGGCAGTATTTTTGGAAAAGCCTCAGCTCGGAAATACGCCAACCCGAGCTACATGACGTCACAAGACAAAAGCGCGCGCGCAAAAGACGCCGCTACGACAAACCTTCCTCGTTTGTACTACGCCTCGAGTGCTCGCGCGATGGCGAGGGAGATGCGACTCCAGCGTTCGGTTTCGGTTCCGAGTTGGCGCCGGCCGGCTTTCGTGAGCTTGTAGTATTTGGCGCGACGATTGTTTTCGGATTCGCCCCAGGCGGAAGCGAGCCAGCCTGCTTCCTCCATGCGGTGAAGCGCGGGGAAGAGCGAGCCGGGCTTTACCTGGAATGTTCCGTTGGTGATTTGCTCGATGCGGCGCGAGATGCCGAGACCGTGCATCTCTTCCAGGGCGAGCGCCTTCAGGACCATGAGGTCGAGCGTGCCCTGGAGAAGATTTGTTTGTTCGGGGCTCACGATTTCCGTGCTCCTATAGACAATCGATATTAGGTACCGGACGAAGCTACACCTGCGACGTATCGACTGTCAATAGGAGTAAATCGTTAACGGTATGGGTGTGCTTCAGGCGCGGCTCACGACGATGGCTTCGAGTTTTCCTGCGGCGCTTCCGCGCTGGAGAGAGCAGAGCGATCGCATGAGGGTTGGCCTGCCTGGCATGCAAGCTCGTTGCGTTCGGCTTTAGCTTGCGCGACCTGAGTTGATTGCGCGGGCGTGAGCAATGAGCGGTCGCAGAAGACGTCATTCGTTTCGCACTCGAGGAAATTTCTAGTTTTCTGCGCCTGGGTGACCTGCTGTAATTGCTGCGGATTGAGCTGCGATTTATCGCAGAGGCTATCGCCCGTCTCGCATAGGAGCAGGTTGCGTTGTCGATTGAGGTTGGCGACTTCCGTTTGTTCGTCACGTGTAAGCATGGAAAGATCGCACGAGCCGAGACCTGTTTCACAATTGACACGATTTTGGTCTTTGAGGATCTTTTCGATGGTCTGCGCTTGATCGGGAGTAAGAAGCGATTTGTCGCACATGTCGGGAGTTGTCTCGCAAGCGAGCAGGTTGCGCCGGCGATCGAGTTGAGCCACTTCCTTCGACTGGTCCGGCGTAAGCTTCGAGCGGTCGCAGTCCGAGTAGCCGTTGAGGCAGAGCGAGAGATTTTGTTCGCTATTCATGTCAGCGAGCTGTTTCGCCTGCGCTCGTGTAAGCAGCGACCGATTGCAAGTTAGAAATCCGTTTATACAACTCTTGAGGTTATCCGATGAGGTGGCCGCTTTCGAATTGGAAGATTGCGCGAAAGTTGCCGGGACGAGAGTAAACAGCAGAATCAGAATGGAGCCAATGTATTTCATTACCGGAGCCTCGCTTAATATGAAAGATCCTCCAGATGCGAGGGGAGCCAGCGCAGGTGCGCAGACGAAAGGAAAGTCCTACACGGGTAATTTTCGCGGTCTCTCCTCACTTTGTGAGACGAATGGAATCGCTTTCGGTTAGTCAGTTTTGCGGGTGGCAATGAATAGTGCGCAGGGGAAGGCAGGCAGTAACGGAGGTGCCGTTCTGGTCTGAATCGATTTTTAGGGCGCCGCCCACGCTTCTGACGCGTTCGCGCATGCCGCGCAGGCCGACTCCGATACTTTCGCCGGAAGAAAGCCGTGACTTGGTCTCTTCGGCGATTCCATGACCCTGATCGCGAATTTCGAGCAGAATTTCAGAGGGAGTGCGCGAGAGCCGGATAAGCGCGGTGGAACTGCCGGAGTGGCGATGAATGTTGGTGAGGCTCTCCTGAACAATGCGGAAGAGAGTGAGTTCGTAATCCTGCGGCAGGCGATCCATTTCCGCAGGCATTTCGAATTTCACGTCTACGCCGCTGCGTTTGGCAAATCCCTCCACGTACCAGGCAAGCGCGGACAGCAGACCCATCTCGTCGAGCATAGGCGGATGGAGAAGGTATGAGATGGTGCGGATCTCATTGGAAAGCTGCTCAGCAAGTTCGGAGATTTCGGCGAGCGACTTAGCTGAGCGCGGGCTGAGATTTGACTCTTCTCGCGCCATACGAGAAGCGGTGATGCTGATTCCCGCCGCAAGTTGGCTCATGCTGTCGTGCAATTCGCGGGCGATGTGGCGGCGTTCCTGATCTTGCATTTGGAGGAGCCGTCCGGAGAATTCGCGCTCTTTGATCGCTTCCTCGGCCTTTTTGCGGCCGGTGATATCGCGCGTGACGTTGGAGGCGCCGATGATGCGGCCATCAGAATCGCGGACGGGAGAGATCGTGACTGAAACGTCGATGATGGAGCCATCTTTGCGCAGGCGGACGGTCTCTTCGTGCTCGATACGTTCCCCGGCCGCAATCTTGGCTATGACCTCGTTTTCATGATTGCGAAGCCGCGGAGGAATGATGATCATGATCGACTGCCCAATAGCCTCGTTGGCTGAAAAACCAAACATCCTTTCGGCGGCGGCGTTCCAACTCGTGATGATACCGTCGAGGTTTTTGGAGATAACAGCATCGTCAGAAGATGCGACGATTGCGGCAAGCTGATATTGAGCCTGCTCGCTTTTTTTCAAAGCTTCTTCCGTGCGTTTCAGATCGGTGACGTCGATGACGACGCCGAACATGCGCTCCTGATTGGCCATCCTGCGGCCCTTAGAGCGAAACCGTCGCAGTCCGTTTTCCGGATGCAGGAACCGGTATTCGAAATCGATTTCTCCGGAGCGATAGCCTTCGTCCATCAGGCGGAAGACCCGTTCTTGATCTTCGGGATGCACACGGGAACGCCATTGCGTGAAGAGCGTGTCGTCCTGATGCGTGCCGAATATGCTGTGAAGTTCGTCGGAAAGAACAGCCAAATGAACCGGGTCCCATTCCCATGAACCAATGCCCGCAGCGGCCTGAGAGAGGCGCAGGCGTTGTTCGCTTGCCTCGACGGCTTGACGCGCAGTGACCTGTGGAGTGACTTCAACGCCATGGTATAAGAGGCCTTCGATTTGACCGGAGGCATTGCGAACCGGCTGGATGGCGAAATTGACGTAGATTTGCTGCGTTTGGCCATCGGGCGTTCCGATAAGAACGGGATTTTCCGTGCCGACGTACTCGACTCCGGTGCGATAGACCTGATCAAGCAGGTCGAGATACCCCTGCGATTCCAGTTCCGGCATTACTTCTCGCGCCGGCTTGCCGATGAGATCCTCGATTTTGGCGCGACGCGACATGCGGAGACATTCGCTATTGACGAAGGTGAAGCGGTGTTCGGGGCCATGAAGCAGAGCGAGGCCAGCGGGCGCATTGGTGAAGAGCTGCTGCAACTGCGTCAACTGTAGTTCGGCCTGAGCATGCAGGGTTTCGAGGCGCTCGGAGAGCCCGCGAAAACGGGCTTCGCTTTCGCGCAATGCGGCTTCAGCCTTGCAGCGTTGGATGAAGGAGGCAGCCTGGCGGCCATAAAGGTCAAGACGGCGTAATGAATCAGCACTGGGGTGATGCGGGGAGCGGAAATGCGTTGAGACCATGCCCAAAGGCTTTCCATCGACATCGAGGAGGGGCACAGAGATTACGGCGCGATAGCCAGCGGCGCGAGCGACTTGGCGAAGTTCTGCGTAGGCTCCGTCGTTTTCGACGTCTTCGACGATGACGCGCTCACCCGAAGTCAAGGCTCTTCCGCAACTGGATTGATCGACGGAAGAGACCTCGCGGAAAAAAGACAGGAGGTCCTCCTGAAACCCGCATTGGGCCGCGATGTACAGAGTCCCACGATCGGGATCGAAGAGCTGAACATTGCCTTTATCCGCGCCCAGCGTTTCAATCACGCCGCCCAGCATCGAAAAGAGGCCTTCCTGTAAGTTCGACGTTCGGAGAAGGCGGCTGGTCCAATCGTTGAGCTTGGCAAGCGCCCTTGCTTCCTCTTCGCGCGATGCCGCCGCATTGGCCAACTGTAGCTGCATTTGAAACAACTTTTCTTCGGCTGTCTTGCGCGCCGTGATGTCTTCCACAACGGCGATGAAATATTTGATCTTGCGATCGGACGCTCGGACGGCGCTGACAGTCAGGTTGACCCAGACTATTGTCCGGTCTTTGCGGATGTAGCGCTTTTCCAAAAGATATTGGTCGATTTCGCCAGACGCGACTCTGGCAGCCTGGGCAAGATCAGCGGAAAGATCGGCGGGGTGTGTGATTTCCTGAAACGTCATTCCGCGGAGCTCTTTTTGCGTATAGCCGACGATTCCGCAGAGTTTGCCGTTCGCGCGCAGAAAATGGCCATCTTCGGAGACGAGAGCCATGCCTACGGCCGCCTGTTCGAACGTGAGTCGAAAGCGTTCTTCGCTTTCGGCCAGCTCTTTTTCAAATGCTGCCGCTCGATGAAGGATCGTCCGCTCGTCAGGCGGTTTGTTCGCTTTAGGCACGACTCTGTCTTCAAAGAATGCTTCGCCATGGCGGAGTTTCTTGATCCCGGCGAGCAGGTCGGTTGACATGGAGGATTTGCGGACGTACGCGCCTGCACCAGCCTTCAGCGCCTGACGCATCATCTCCGGTGAATCGTGCTGGCTGAGAACGAGGACCTGTGTTTGCGGCAGAATTTCGCGGACCTTGCGCGTGGCGTCGAGGCCGTTGAGATTGGGCATGCTGATATCCATGACGACCAAGTCCGGTTTGAGGTCCTGCGCTTTGGTAACGGCGTCTCGGCCATCGATTGCTTCCCCGCAAACCTCGCATTCGGGATCAGCGGAGAGGAGGGAGCGCACGCCCTTGCGGACGATCTCATGGTCATCGGCTATGAGAATGCGCATGAAACCCCTGTACTCCTATGACGACGTGTAAATCAGTTTTGGTGCGGCTAGTGCCTTGTGTCAGGCTTGCAACATAACGTGAGCTTAGACTCAGCCTCTATACAGCGATTGCTGTATAGCCGCAAAAGAGCGAATGCTCAGCAGAAATGCCGTGTGCGAGCCTATCCGCTGGTGGCGGGCAACGGACGGATACGCGGCGATTCGCGGCTATCGCGATGATCGAGGCGGTGCGCTATGGGAAACGCTCGCTGCACGGTTACGTGGTAATATGCGCGCGGTTTCCGCATCACGATGGCGGAGTTGAGCGCGCGCGGCTTTGGTCCGCGCGATTTTCCGTGAGGAGGATTTCCGTATGCAACGGCGCAATTTCCTGAAATCCGCAATGAGCCTGCCCTTGCTTGCCGCTGCCGATGAGAAGGTGGCGCGAGCCGCAATTGGAATGCCGTCACCGAAGATCAAGGACATCAGTGTGATTGAGTGCGAGCCGGCTGGTGTGCGGTTGACGGTGGTCAAGGTTACGACGGACCAGGATGGCTTGTATGGATATGGATGCGCGACGTTTACGCAGCGCGCCGATCTTGTCCGTCCAGCGGTGGAACAATATTTAAAGCCACTGCTTCTCGGGCGAGCGGCCGACCGCATCGAAGATACCTGGCAGTCTTGTTACGACAGCTCGTATTGGAAAAACGGTCCGGTGCTGAACAACGCGATCAGCGGCGTCGATGAAGCTCTGTGGGACATCAAAGGACGACAGGCCGGTATGCCTGTCTATCAACTGCTAGGAGGGAAATGTCGCGAAGCCGTCGATACGTATGGACATGCGGGTGGCAACGATTTTCCAGATGTCGTCGCATCCGCGAAGAAATACATGGAGCAGGGATTTCGCAATGTGCGCGTGCAAATCGGAATTCCTGGAATGGCCGGATACTCGTCATCGGGCGGGGGAGCGACTACAAATTTTAAACCGTTGGAGCCGGGTCCTTTTTATGAGCCCGCTTATGACTTACGTCGCAGCCTGAAAATGCTGGAGATTTGCCGCGAGCAACTGGGCGAGGAAGTCGGGCTCATCCATGATGTGCACGAACGGCTTACGCCGAATGAGGGCGTTCAGTTCTGCAAGGAGGCCGAAAAGTTCCACATGTTTTTTGTGGAGGATCCGCTCTCGCCGGAAGATCTCGAGTACTTTAAGCAAATTAGGCAGAACTGTGAGACGCCAATCGCCATGGGCGAGCTCTTCAATAGTCCGCACGAATGGCAACCGCTGATCGAGCAGCGGCTGATCGACTACATTCGGTGCCATCTATCGCAAGTAGGCGGCCTCACGCCTGCGCGAAAAATCGCCATTCTGGCGGAACAATACGGCGTGAAGACGGCATGGCATGGGCCAGGAGACGTGTCTCCAGTTGGGCACATGGCGCAGATCTCGCTGGATATCGCGAGCACCAATTTCGGAATTCAGGAGTACACGCCGTTTAACGATCGGACGCAGGCGATCTTTCACGGTTGCCCCGTGATGAAGGACGGCTATTTATGGGTCAACGAGACGCCGGGCTGGGGAATCGAGATAGATGAAAAAGAGGCAGCAAAGGCTCCGTTCACGCAGGGTAGAAATAATTTGAATGGCGGTTGGGGCGTGATCAGAACGTTAGACGGGACTGTGATCAAGCAGTAGAGAAACCGCGTGCGTTCGATACTCGGTAGAGCCTTCTGAATTTTGAGAAACTTAATGGATACTCTCGCGAAACACTCACGCGAGCTCGTATTATCGTCGATTACTGGGGATGTATACTCACCTTTCTGTTGCCAAGCGCGTGTATTTATTCGCAACCGCCCAGTGCCGTTGGATGGAGACGGTTTGAGGGAATATGCTGACCAGGACTGACGCAAACATGGCTGATGACGACCGGCCACGCCTGAGTACGAATCAGAAGGCGCTGAAGATCAATCTCGATCCCGTGTTTTACGGCACGTTTGCCGAAATTGGGGCGGGGCAGGAAGTGGCGCGCTGGTTTTTCAAGGTAGGCGGCGCGGCGGGCACGATTGCGAAGTCGATTTCCGCTTACGACATGACGGTGAGCGATGCGATTTACGGGCATTCAAAGCGATATGTCTCGCGCGAACGCCTGCAGGGCATGCTGAACTACGAACATGCCCTCAATCTGGAGCGGCTTACGCCCGCGCGGGGCGACACGACGGCGTTTTTCACGTTCGCGAATACAGTGGCGGCACGGAATTATTCAGGCACGAACGAGTGCCACGGCTGGATGGGCGTCAAATATCAGACGCAGCCGCGCGATGAAGATAGCCAGATCATCATTCATGTGCGCATGCTGGATAACACCGGCGAACTCCAGCAAGAGGCGCTCGGCATTATCGGCGTGAACCTGCTTTACGGGGCGTTTTTCCTTCACCATAAACCGCAACTTCTGGTCGAGTCGCTAATCGACAACTTGGGGACGCATCGTATCGAGATCGACATGATCGAGTTCTCGGGCATCGAGTTTCGGCGCGTCGATAACCGCGTAATGAGCCTCAAGCTCGTGCAGCTCGGGTTGAGCGGCGCGGCGATGTTTGGGCCATCGGGTGAAGTCTTGCAACCGTCGGAGGTGCTGAGGAAACGGCCGATCCTTGTCGAGCGCGGGAGCTTTCGGCCTGTAACGAAGGTCAATATCGACATGATCGAGTGCGCCCGCAAACGATTTGCCGCTGAGCCGGAGGTCGAGGCCGCCGAGATCGTCGAATTGATGGAAATCACGATGCGCAATCTGCTCGCGGATGGCGCCCTCAATCTGTCCGATTTTTTGGCGCGCGCGGAAGTGCTTGCTGCGGTAGGAAAGACCGTCCTGATTTCCGACTATTTTGAGTACTACCGGTTGGCCGCGTATTTAACGCGCTACACGTCAAAGCCGATCGCCGTAACGATGGGGATGGCGAGCATAGTCGATCTCTTCAAGGAAGAGTATTACGCCAGTCTCGAGGGTCGCACGCTTGAAGCTTTCGGAAGGCTTTTCACGAAAGATTTGCGTATCTATGCATATCCCTTGCGCGATCCCGCCACCGGCCAGTTGACGACGGTGCAGAATTTCAAGCTCGCGGACTCACATCTACAGCATCTTTACGCGTATCTTGTAGAGCAAGGGCGCATCAAGCCGCTGGATAACTTTGATGAATCGATTCTGAATATTTTCTCGCGGGATGTATTGAAGCGCATCAAGAACGAGGACTGCTCATGGGAACAGATGGTGCCGCCGGAAGTCGCCGCAATGATCAAGAAACATCGTTACTTTGGTTATCGTGAATCGGAAGTGCGGGATACAGCCCGCGCTTAATGACCTCAGGCAACTCGTTGAGATTCAATACCCAGCCCCAGGATTAATGTTCCAATTGTCGTTTTAGGTCGATTACGGAACTTTTGCATGCGACGTTCCGTAGGAATAGTGTGATGGTCACGCTGCCAAGAATGTCCCTTCGCACTTTCCGCGTCCTTAGTCTCGCCGTGGCCTCGCTATTTCTTCCGGCTCAATCGCAATTGGTGGCCGCATACCAAACTCAATCGACAACCGCGGCATCGTCGGCAGAGCCGCCCATGCGATTTGAGATTGCTTCCATCCGCCCACACCGTTTCGCGGGCGACGAACCTTCCAACCGCCGTGTTCTTTCCGGAGGACGCTTCGTCGCCACCGCCACCACAGTCCGTACGCTCCTCCGCATTGCGTTTGGCACTGATGACAATCTCATGTCCGGTGCACCGGGCTGGATCGACAATGAGACTTTCGACATCGACGCCATCACGGCCGATCACGCCGAAATCAAGACTCCAGAGCAACTCCAGCAACTTATTCTGTCGCTTCTCGAAGACCGCTTTCGGTTGAAATTTCATCGAGAGCAAAAGGAAGGAGCCGTCTATTGGCTCGAACTCGAAAAGCCAGGAAAGCTCGGTCCGTCCCTTAAGCTAAGCGCTCCGGAATCGCAGCCCGGCATGAGCACGAACGCCAACGGCTCGACAACCGTGATGAGGGTTTCAAAGATGTCCATGACGGATATTGCCGCGGCGCTTCGTCGCCAGGCTGGGCGTCCCGTCGAGGACCACACTGGCGTAAAAGGCAGCTTCGATTTCCAGATCGAATGGGCTCCTCAGGAGACTCAAGACTCCACAGACCCATCGTTCAGCACTGTCCTGAAGGAGCAACTCGGCCTCAAACTGCAGTCGGCGAAAGGTCCCATTGTAATGTTCGTGATAGACCAGATCGCCCGCCCCTCCGCCAATTAACCTATAGCGGTGAGAAAGCTAAGATGCAGGGTCACCAAGCCTTCCTCCCTGAGCGGGCAGCTTCACACCATTTGTTTTGCAAGTCAGGAAAAATAGGCCCCGCGTGAGACAATATCGCCCATGACCACACGATCGTTCTCCGCTGGAGGCGTGCACTTCGAGGCGGACGCGCCTTTATTTTTGATCGCGGGACCTTGTGTGATCGAAAGCGAACCGCATGCCACGATGATGGCTGAACGGATCGCGGAGATTGCTAAAGAGCTTGGCGTGCCTTTGATTTTCAAGGCGTCATACGACAAGGCGAATCGATCATCGATGTCGTCGTATAGGGGGCCTGGATTGAAGGAAGGATTGCGCATTCTTGGTGCGATCAAAAAACGTACTGGATTGCCGATTCTGACCGATGTGCATGAGGTCTCACACGTTGGGCCGGCCGCTGAGATTTGCGACGTGCTGCAAATTCCTGCGTTTCTTTGCCGGCAGACGGACTTGCTTGTTGCGGTGGGGAAATCGGGGCGCGTGGCGAATATTAAGAAGGGGCAATTCCTTTCGCCGTGGGACATTTCGAATGCCGCTGAAAAAGTGGCGAGCACGGGCAATGAGAAAATCATTCTTACCGAGCGCGGAACGTCCTTTGGCTACAAAAATCTCGTTGTCGACATGCGTTCGGTCGCGATCATGCGTAAGTTGGGATATCCGGTCGTTTTTGACGTGACGCATTCGGTGCAACTGCCGGGCGGGGAAGGGAAATCAAGCGGCGGGCAGCCGGAGTTCATCGAGCCGCTGGCCCGCGCCGGAGTCGCGGCAGGCGTGGATGGGATTTTTCTGGAGGTTCACGATAATCCTGCTAAGGCGCTGTCGGATGGGACGAATGCGTTGCCGCTTTCGGGATTGCGCGGCGTACTGGAGCGCGTGAGCAAAATCGCGAGCCTCGTTCGCGAATGGAACTGACTCTTGCCCCTTAGAATGGTTAGATGAGTCGACGTTTGAACACGACGAACGCAGCCAATCCGACGATCAGGTCTTCACCAAAGTGCTGCATCATCCCGGGTCGAAGGCTTTTTCGGAGGCAAGCCAGAATTCCGAAGAGTGCGCCGTACACTGTGATCGCAATCACGTGATTCCAGCCTTGATAAAGATGCGCGAATCCAAAGAGGAGCGCTTGGAGTGAGACTGCTATCCAAGCCGCCCCGAATACTGAAAGAAACTGTCGTTGCAGATATCCGCGGAAGATGAACCCTTCGCAAAAACCTGCCGTTAGTGCATACAGAGACCATGTGAGCAGTTCGTGACCGTTGCGTGGCCCGATCACGCGCATAAGGGCAGTGTTATTTTGATGCAACAGCGGATGCAATAAAAGAAATGCAACGATTACCACCATCCAGAAGAGTAACGCTGTGGCGACATCGATCAACAAATCGGAGGGGTGTCGCCATTTGCCGCCGATGATCTCGCCAACGCGAACTCTGCGACGCGTCAATCCAAACCACGTGTAAAGAGCGACTCCGATCTCCATGCCAGAGCCTTCCAGATATTTCACACTTCGGTCGGGAAGTGCGGCGATTTTGGCTATGTGTCCCGGTCTGCTAGCCGCAATCGCGTAGGCGATCACGACCACGATTAGCAATATCGTGTGCCACCACGGTGCGACTTGTTCGGGCGATCGAACTTCGGCGGAAGCAGGTAGGACTGGAGCGCATGCAGGCATATTGAGGTGACAACAAGAGTGTAAGGTGTGAAAGTCAAAAGGAGGTAAAAAGTTGGATGTAAGTTGCCGAAAATTGTATCGTTCAGATTAGTTTGTACTTCGTGGCGAGATAGCCGGCGATTCCGGCGAGCGAGTCCTGCATGGCGTGCTGCATCATGCCGGGGCGCAGACTCTTTCGATACCAGGCGAGAATGCCGAAAAGCGCGCCGTAAACCGTGATGGCAATGACGGAGCGCCATCCCTGATATAGGTGTGCCGAGCCGAATACGATCGCTTGCAGCGCAATGGCGATCCATGCAGTGCCGGTCCACGCGAAAAACTGCCGTTGCAAATAGCCGCGAAAGACGAATTCTTCGCAAAAACCTGCTGTTACTGCAAGGGTGACAAACACGCCCACTTCCGTCCAGTTCTGCGGCAAAAGCGGCTTGGCCGATTCCACGCCGCTGAAGTGCAATATCAACTGCAGCAGGGCTAGCGCGATGAGGACAACGCACCAGAAGAGAAACGCCGTCGCCACGTCGATCAGGAAGTCTTCGAAGCGTCTCCATTTGCCGCCGATTATTTCGCTGATGCGGACCTTACGCGGCATCAGCCCGAGCAGCCATACATAACAGAAGAGTAGCAACTCGTAAACCATGGTGCCGAGATAGATGGGAATCCGCGTGGAGAAGTGCGACGCCTGCGCCATGAAACGCGGCTGGCCCTGATACGCCGAGATACCCACAATGATCAGAATCAGCAGCGCAGTATGCCACCAGGCGCCGACGGGCGTGGTTCGTGGCGGTTCACGATCGCTTGGTGCTGGCAAGGGAGTAGTCGTCATGAAAATGTCGCGGATCGGCAAGAAGGCAATTGTAGCAGGTGTAAGCGCACAACCGAGTGCCGCCGGCTTGCGGCAAACCGCAGATTGCATGCCGCGACCGATGCTCGGCGATGTGCTATATAGAGGGACCGCACCGCGAACCTTATTAGCGGGTCTGATAGTGCTTCCAAGGAGGTAAACGCGGAATGATTCTAGTTAGAGCCTGCATGCCCGGCGCGCTGTGTTTTCTCTTATTGGCGGTGCCGATAGCAAATGCGTCTGACCTCCAGAAAAAGATCGAAACAATGGCCGCGGCATATGACGGGCACGTTGCGTTGTATGCCAAGAACCTGACGACGGGCGAGACCGTGGCCCTTGATGCCGAACAGCCGGTGCAGACGGCTTCGGTGATCAAGCTGGCGTTGATGCTGCAAGCATTCGAGCAGATACGCGACGGGAAATTGAAGCTGTCGCAGCCGTTGACGCTGACAAAGGCAAATCAGGTGGCCGGCTCGGGCATTCTGACCCAACTCGATCCGGGGCTGACGCTCACGCTGAAAGACACGATCACGTTGATGATCACGCTTAGCGACAACAGTGCGACGAATATGCTGATCGACGTGGTTGGATTGCGGCCGACGAACGAGATGGTGGCTCGAATGGGCCTGAAGAATACGTATTTTTACAAGAAGGTCTTTGTGCCGACGACTGAACCGATGCCCGCCGATCAAAAGGAGTTCGGGTTGGGGAAGACCACGGCGGAAGAGATGGCGAAGCTGCTGGAGAGCATCTATCGTTGCGATTTGGGCGACCGCGAGTTGTGCGCGGAGATGATCACGATCATGCGGAAGCAGCAGTATCGCGCAATGATTCCGCGTTATCTGGTCGCGCCGGACAGCAGCGACCCTCTTTCGCCGATTGCCGATAAGATCGGCATGCTGGATGCGGTGCGGAATGACGTGGCTCTCGTATACACGGCGCGCGGGCCGGTGATCCTTTCGATTTTCACGCATGACAATTCTGATAAATCGTGGACGCCTGAGAATCGCGCAGAGATATTAATCGGGCATCTCGCGCAAACGATCATCGCTGCGTGGTCGCCAGAGGGGCTGGCGGCTAAGATTCCCGATCCTCTTGGTCTCTCAGCAGCGAAGCCATAGAAGCGATATAATAGATTGACCAACGGGGGCGACACGGTTTCGACGGAAGCTGTCGCGGCTCGAAGGCATGCCGGGCGCCACCTGCCCGCAATCGGGTGGAACAAAAACAACTGGCAACTCACAGTTGGCACTCGCTGCCTAACCAAAAGTAGGTAGCGCGCTTCCCCAAGCGTTGTCTACGCGGTTGGGATGAGGCGTCACACAGTAGGCTGGCCGTCGCGTTTCGGTCCGTAACGCGGCGGCGAGATTCATCGGACTAGCCGCGGGCGCGTCTTGCCCGCTCTGAGTTCCCGTGGCGAACGTGCGGCTTGCCGTCAGGGCAGAGCCGCTGCCGGAACGGGCTAAGCATGTAGTCTTCGGGTGGCAAGGCTTCTCGGACGGGGGTTCGACTCCCCCCGCCTCCACCAGTATTGCCCGGCTATGTCCCAATCCTGAAGGGACCTCCCGATGCGGTTGTATTCGCACTCCGGTTACAAATTTTCCCACTGGACGAAACAGAAGTAGTACCCGAGCCTTCCTGCGCGAGAATATCCCATCTGTTTTCAATCGAATAGACGCCTGTACGGACGAGTAGCGAAAGCGTCACCTGTCCCCGCGGGCTATTGTGCCCTCCTGAGGAATTTCGTTGAATTGAAGTGATGCGGAAGAAAGACGATTAGTTCGAAGGAGACTCCTGCAATTCCGCGAATCAAAGTGCAGGAAAGCACAGGCAACTAGCAATGATCAATCATCGCTTAAGTCGAGCTGGGGACACCGGCCAGTCCGGTTTCTCGATGGTCGAACTGCTTGTAGTGATCTCAATCACGGCCATTTTGACGGCAATCGCCATTCCGCAAGTATTCAATATGGTTTACGCCTCCCGAATACGAGGCGCGGCCAACGGGCTGGCGGGGCTTGTACAGCAGGGTCGGATGCTAGCCGAACAGCAAAACAAGACGATCCCGGTCCTTACGGGAAACATAGGAACAAACGCGCCCGGCGCTTTCATCGGTGTCAACGGGACTACGTGGCAATCGGGAGATCCGTCAGTGGGGTATGCAGCGAGCATCTCGAATGCTTCGGCTTCGAACGTGCCGACAGCATTGAGCCCTGGATTTACAGCCGAACCAGCGGGCACGACGCTGTACTTCAATTGGCGTGGCGCGCCCGTGACGTCCTCTGGCGCGTACATGAGCCCGAAAGGCGTCATTTTTTATCTCTCGGATACGCATAACAACTGGGCTGCAGTATCAGTCTCAAGCGCAGGGCGGGCGAAGGTGTGGATGTTGAGCGGAACGTCTTGGCGCTGAGTGCGCAATTGCGACGCGCCTAAAGAAGGGGAAAATGCAGATAGCACGCAAAGGTGATCGCCGACAGCGAGGATCATCACTCATTGAGCTAATGATCGCGATACTCGTCTTGGCTGTCGGGCTAATTGGCTCAATGGCGTTAGCATCCGTTGCGCTTAGCACCAACGCGCGAAATCGCCGAAGCAGCACAAGTACGGCCATCGCGGAAATGGTCATCGGCCAAATATCGGCTATTCCCGTGGGCGGTTCCGTCGCGAGTGTAACCGTTACGGATTGCGCGGGCAACACTTCGACCATCAATGCTTCTGGTACGACGGCTGGAGCCGGTGCAAACCTCACAAGCAGCGGCACCGTAGATTACACGCAAGGCTTCAGCTCTGTGACTTCGGGCTATGCGATGAAATATACGGTTTGCGATGCGACAAACTCCATCAAGTCCACGTACGACGTTCGTTGGAACGTCAAGACGCTTGCATCCGCTAAGGAAGAATACGTGGTCGTGGCGGCACAATTTGCGAATACGGGGAGCGGCCCCGCTCAGGTGAGCGCCGCTCCCGTCAATTTGCGGACGGTGGTTGGAAATGACGGCAACTAATACGCAAGCACGACAATTGTCTCAGCGGAAACTGCTGGTGAAGGGATTTTCCGTCATCGAACTGATGGTCGTCGTTGCAATTGTCACCATCGTTCTTGCGGCGATCCTCACGCAACTCGACCAAGTTCAGCAGCGCGCGACGGCGGAGCAGGGGAAAGTTGACGATTTCCAGCAGGCTCGCGCCTTTTTCGACCAGGTCTATAACGATACGCGGCAGATCGGGTACCCGAACGTCCGCAATTTCGACGTCTCGGTCGGTTCGTGGCAATCAACATTAGCCAACGACCATCGGTTGGCGATTGGCCTGGTAAAAGTCACCTCGACGCAATTGGAATTTCAGGGAGATGTGGACGGCACCGGTAACGTTTCGGTCGTGAGCTACATGCTCAATGGAAGCGGTACGTGCACAACGTGCCTAGAGCGTGCTCAGGTTGCAAAAGTAAACGGCGATGCGGTAACAGGCCAGACCGATCTGACTTCGTCGTATGGCGTGCAGGTTCAAAACGTCGCGAATACAACTTCAATCTTCACCGCATTCGATAGTGCAGGAAATTCCATCACGCTTCCGATCGACGTCGACAGTAATGCCGCAACAATACCGACTGTGCGCTTGATTCGGATTAACGTCAGAGTGGCGAATCCACAGTCGATAGATCCCAAGACGGGCCAGCATCTCGAGGCCGATTTCGGAGGCGCTGTACAAATTGCGAATTGTTCCATGGCGACCACAGGATTGACTGTCAACGGACTTCAATTGACATGCCAATGATTTGCGCGAACACAAGGAGTGCTCAAATGAATCGCAAGCGGAAGTCAGACGAGAGCGGAGTCGCATTGTTGGTCGTTATCGCCGGCCTGCTTTTGATTACCGCTGTGACTGCGGGCATGATTTTGATGACGAACGGCGAGACGGGCGTAAATGCGAACTACCGCGGTCAACAGATAGCACTGTTTGCCGCCAAGGCGGGTTTGCAGGAGGCGCGTGATCGAATGCTATCGTCCAACGCGAGCCCGATCAGCCTCAGTACTTTGATAACGCCTTCGCTGGTGAGCAGCGTCTGCCCGTCGGGTCCATACGCGATCTATATTACTGCGTCCGGTGTATCCCCGTGGTCGAGCAGTTCGTCGTATTACGATTCCGAGTTCCTGAGCGAGCTGACGCCGGCGAGCGTCTTCCCGACGTGTAGCACATGGTATACCTCGACGAGCAGCAACTCCAGCTATTCGGGCCCTTCAGCTAATCCTGTGCCATATCAATGGGTTCGTATCAATCTGAAACTCGACCAATCATCGTATAACTCGGGAACCGCCTATTACGTGGATGGGAATTCCGCCAATGCTGCGCAGCAGGTGTTTTACGACTCGAGTAGCGGGCACGAATGTGTGAACGGCACGGGCATCTGCTCCAGTTCAAGCAACCTTTTCCCTGTGTATGAAGTAACTTCTTTTGCGGTCGCGAACGATGGCAGCCGCCGAATGCTGCAAGATGAAGTGACTCCACTAAGTTTTAACTTGAACCTTAAGTCGGCGCTAAGCATTCCGGGGAATGTTGGAAGTTTCAGTGGAGGAAGCTCGGCAAATTACAAGATCGACGGAGTCAACGGATCGGGCAGCGCCCCTGCGGTTCCCGGTTGTACGCCCAACTCAAGCACGCAAGTTCCGGCGGTTGGCGTCAGCAACGGCACGAGTGCGACTGTCGTGGACGGTGGAACCCCGCGTCCGGCCAACTACATTGGAGGCCAATGCAACGACTACTCTACGCCGTGCATCGGCACGACAACTCTGCCGACCTCCATGGATTCTCCGGCGGATTTGGATCAAACTGTTCAGACGATCAAGCAGGCAGCTCAGAATGGCGGCGGCGCTGCTCTGATTCCTGCATCTCCTCCTGGCAATTACTCTTTTTCGGACATTGTGTCCGCCATGCCAGGAGGCACTTGGCCAAACGCCGCTACGAACCCGAAGCTTGTCTACGTTGACGGGAATCTCGACATAAGTGGCAGCAATCCCGGTTCGGGAATACTTGTTGTGACCGGCAATCTTACCTACGACGGTAACTCAAGCTGGAATGGCATCATTCTCGTGGTAGGCCAGGGCACAACAACGTTTAACGTCAATGGCGGTGGCAGCGGCCAATTCAATGGCGCAATTATGGTCGCGACGACGAAGGACGCGAGTGGCAACGAACTATCCAACTTCGGGACAGCCGACTTCAACATTAACGGTGGCGGCGGCAGCGGAATCTATTACAACACCTGCTGGATTAATTACGTGCAGCAGCCGCAAACGTACCTGGTCTTGTCGTCGAAAGAGATTTCGCACTAGGAGCATTCAATGTTAAAGAATTCCTTTGTGGCTGTCGCCATTGGTTCACTTTTGTTGTGTGCCGCTTCCGGCGCACTCGGACAAGCGAGCCCGCAGGACTCTACCGACGCGGCGAAAGCCCCCAAGAAGAAGGCCGTCGAATGGACCAACGACAATATTGCGTCCGTGCGCTCTCCCGCGGACGATTATGCGATTCAGAAGCAGGAAACCCAAGCACAGGCCGTTGCGGCGAAACAAGCTAGCGCCGATAAGACGGCCGCGGATCAAGCTCAGACGGATGCACTGCCGCCTGATCTGACGCCAAAAAGCGCGGCCGAAGCAGATGCGATGATTGCCCGTGAAAAGTCGGAGATTGCCTCAGAACAACAATATGTGGCACAAACCAAGAAAGACTTGGTCACGGCACCTGAATCTCAGAAGGCAAGACTACAATGGCGCGTCGAATCACGCGGCCAGATCATCGAGAGGCTTCAGCACAATATAGTAGAACTTGAAAAGCGGAAAGCAGCATTTGCAAAGAGCAGTAATGAAACAGCCTCGGCAACTCCATCGCAATAGCGTTCTTGTGTTCGGCTGAAGGATCCAACAGACGCCCCATTTCGACCGTGTCCGGTCTCGCAAACCAGTAAGAACTTCTATTCTCCCCAGGCGATTTGCCTCACTCCTGTTGTAGTAGGTCGAATAGACCTCGTCGTGAATTTGTACGATTGGACAGTTGAGCACTTCGTACAGCCGTACGACAGTTCTATTGCGACTATCATCTTCGAAGTAAATCATTGTCAACATGAACATCGAATGAAGATATGTCCTGAAACAGCCGATTGATCGTTAGCAGCTCTGTAGATGGAAGCGGGAGAACTTTAATGCAGAGGTTGGATACGAAAGTGGAGCACGGAGGCGATTGGGTCAAGCCCCGCCGGCGCAAAGTCGGTGTACGAGGCTTTACTCTGCCCGAACTGCTTATTGGAATGGTGGTGGCATCGATTTTAGCCGCCGTTGCAATTCCTCTCTATAACAGCGCGATGACGACGATGCGCTTGAATGAAACGGTGAACGCAATTAGCGGCGCCATGTCCCGCACGCGTTATCAAGCTGTAATGAATAGCCAGGTTTATACGCTGACTTTGACAGAGCCGGCGAACACCTATGTCACGAAGAACGTGTCAACGGGCGTAGCCGCGGCAGCCGTACCTTTGCCGAGTTCGGTCATTCTGGTGAATGGCGGCAGTGCAGGCACATACACCTTCACGTTCTGTGCAAATGGAACGGTGTACGGGGCGGGCGGCGTCTGCCCGAATAGCAATGCAATACCGGCCCTTGCTTTGACGTATCAGACCCGTGAAACAGACATCAGTATCTCAGGTACAGGAAATGTCACATCAACCACTATCCATTAGAGGCAAGCGAAAAAGGCAACAAGGTCTCACGATGGTCGAGGTTATAGTCTCCATCTTCATACTCTCGATCGGATTATTGGGTGTTGCCTTATTTATCGGTACGACCGTCGTCGCCGGAAATCGTGCCAAATACATGAGCATGGCCAACGTTCTCGCGTCGGAAAAGCTCGACAATTTGAATAAGTGGCCGACGAGTGACACATCCTGCGACCCGAACGTCTGTCCTGGAGGTTCGCTCACCGGACCCTCGGTTTGTGCCGCCGGTGATACGTATTGCGACCAGATAACAGTAAACGCGGCGTCCGGCGTGGATTACGAGACGCAGACCGAGATGGTTGGGACGCCGCCGGCTCCCGTTACAACGACGATCGTTCATACAAGCAGCGGCTGCGTCGATACACCCGCAAACTGCGGAGTGCCTGCGCCGCCCGGAGGCGGTTCGACGTTTACTCGAAGATGGTTGATTACGGCTGATCCGACGATCACGTCGACCGCAGGAACATCGACAATTACAGGTGCGCGGCGAATAACAGTTGTTGTCACGCTGAATAACCAGCCGGCTAATGCCCCTGTGACTTTCCAAATGAGTATGGTGCGGCCATGATTCCCACGAGAGAAATGAAATACCTCGATCGTAAATACCAAGTGCCTGAGCATCACTCCAAAGGGTTCACGCTGATTGAAATGCTCGTCGCTATGGCTGTTTTCTTGGTCGTAGCGGGTGCGGCATTTTCCGTGTTTAGCCGGCACGCGGCCCTGGTTTCGCGGCAGCAGAGCCTTTCCGGCGTAAACATCGGACTTCGTAACGCGATGGCTCAACTGCAAATGGATCTTTCAGGGGCAGGACAAAATCTGCTTTCCGGAGTAAATGGCGCACAGCCCTTCAATTTGGGAATCATCATCCGAAACAATGTGCCAGGCGTGGCGGCAACGTGTTCGCCGAACACAACCAATTGGTCATATCCGGTTTCAAGCGCTTGCTTCGACTCGTTGACGGTCGCGAATCCGAAGGCCGGTTGCCCTGTGCTGGATATCGATGATCCAGGAAGCAGTGCGGAGAGTCTGAGTACGAGCTCGATTATTTGGGGAAATGATCCCAATAAGCCAGGCGACGCTACGACGCTGACGAATGATGCATCGTGCTTCAAGAACGGAGACGAGATTCTAGTCATCGCGCTGCCCAATGGTCCCCAACAGCCCCAATGCGACAGCGGGTCGTTTAATTACTGCATGGCGGTGGTGACGCTCACGCGGGACGCGCAAGTCTCTGGAAACAAGGTACAGCTCCAACATAACCCGACGGGCGCGACTAGCGATCCGCTTGGAATAGCCTTCAATGCGGCAGGCAATAATTTCGCCAAAGCGAACTCTCTGAACAGCAACTTCAATAACGGTGCATACGTGATCGACATGGGCACAGGCGCGGGCGATATCACGTATGCAGTTCAGGCCAACCCCGCAAACGCCAATGACGTGCAACTTGTGCGCTGCCTGGGCTCGGTATGCACAAACGCGAACTCTCAGCCGGTTACGGATCAGGTGATTGGATTCAAGGTGGGTGCAGCGCTTTGGGATAACGCTCAGACGGGTGCGACGGATATCGCGAACTACTTCTATGATGCTTCGAAATATTGCAGCGATGCAATCGGCGGGGCGGATTGTACAACGACTCCGCCACCTTCCAACGATCCTTACGACTTCACGCTAATTCGATCGATTCGCGTGTCAATGATCGCGCGTACTACACCGCAGACCGACGCAACTCTGGCCAAGTTTCAGAACGGTTTCGATAACGGGCCGTATCTCGTTCAACAAGCTTCGGTGGTGGTCGACCTCCGGAACATGACGATTCCGGATTTTGGGAACTAAGCAACTTGCAGGAGGCAAGCTCATGAAGTACGAGACAAATGCTAGACGTGCAACCGCCGCCTCTCGTGGACGGCTCTCGCCGCGCAGCCGCGGCGTCGCACTGGTCACAACCTTAATTCTGCTGGCGCTGCTCGGAGCCGCCAGTCTAGCCGTAGGGCTGCTGGTCTCTTCAGATACTTTCATTAACGGCTACTACCGAAACTACCGCGGATCGTTCTATGCGGCCGATTCGGGTGCCAATTCCATCGTCGAGACGATGAAAAATGCGATCAACGCGGCCGGTGCGACGCTGCCGACCGACGGATCCGTTCCTGCGTCTGTGACCGCCGCGTACACACCGTTTCAGACAAATTACTATTCGGTTGGTGACCCAGGCTCTTGGAACGGCAAGTTCGAGGCGGTATCGCCCGGGACGACGCTGGGCAACGCGCAAAAACTTGCCGGCGCTACCAAGTTTTGCGTCCAGAATCCTGTAGACGCAACGCATCCGAATGACAATGTTACCTGTGACTACATATATCCGTTCACGGCCGTTGTGAAGGGACAGTCGTCTGGTTCGGAGCAGGAACAGATTGTCGAAACCGGGACTATTCACTATCACAGTTATTCCGGGCAAGGTGCCAGCAGCGCCCTCCCGAGCTTTGCCAAATGGGGCGCCTTCATTACTCAGTTCGATGCTTGCCAGGGGCCACTCGTACCCGGCACTATGACCGGACCGTTCTTCACGGACGGGCAATGGAATTTCGGAAATTACAGCAATCCGGGATACACGTTCACCGACACCATCGGACAGGCGGGCTCGCAGGCCAGCTGGTGGAAAAACAACAGGTGCTCGAATTCAACTTCCGCTCCGAACGGGTTTTCCAGCCCTAACTTCCAGGGCGGCTTCAACCTGAACCAAGCTTACGTCCAGGCTCCGTCGGATACGTACAACCAAGCTCAGGCTGTCTTAGATGGCAAGGGAATTCCGCCGTGCACGTCGGCTCCTTGCCCATCCGATCCTCCGCCGAGCCAATCGACAATGGCGGCGGAGTTGAAAACGGTCACCGGTGGTAGTTATCCGGCCAGCGGTAGCGTGCCGAGCGGCGTTTACATTCCAATGTACTCGACGACGTCGGGCGGAGTGACGACGTACAATTACGGTACCGATCCGACGGTGCCTGGCAATTCGGGATACGCAGGCGGCTTCTATATCCAAGGCAACGCCTCTATTTCCTTGAGCGCCAGCACGGATGCCTCAGGAAATGCGACGCAGAAGTACACGATTACGCAGGGTAGCACGACGACCACAATTACAGTGGACAGTGCCACAAATCAAACAACTGTGAAATCCGGCGGCACCACAAAGATCCTGACGGGCATCCCTACCCAATTGGACCCAAACTCCGGTGCTGTGATCACCCAGCAGGATCCCTCCGGTGCCACCGTGAGCCCGACAATGATTTACGTAAATGGTCAAATCAGCGGGCTTTCGGGCACAGTTCAGAACCAGGCAGGCATCACGATAGCCGCTTCGGACGATATCAGCATAACGGGGGACGTAACGTATGCCTCTTCTCCCGTGTCGATCCCGTCTGACGTACTGAACTCGAGTACGAACGCAGGCGTCCTCGGCATTTACACGAACGGAAATATCAATCTTTATCCCGGATCGGGCGGAAATCTCACTGTTGATGCCAGCCTCGCGGCGCTGAGCGGAGTAACGGGCGGCACGAGCGGCTTTAGAACTCCGGGAAGCGGCATTGGCACATGGACTATTCTTGGCGGGCGCGCAGAAGATCAGGCTCACAGTGTAAACATCAATACGGGAAATACGTACTACGATCGTCGCTTCGCTTCCGGTTCCTTCGGCCCTCCATGGTTCCCGACTGCCGTCCCGCAGCCCGGAACGACGGTGATACCAGCAACATCGGGCACCACGGTTTCGCGGACCTCCTGGCAGGAAGCAAGCAGGATGTAAACAACCTGCGGGGATTGAATGAGGCTCGGGCGCGCAAGGCTGTGTCCGAGTCTCCTGTTTTGCACGAACCTAAATCTCTCCGAGAATTCTCGCGCAGGCCCAATGATCGATCATACCGTGCTCAATGCCCCATTCGGCCATGCGGATCGCATCATCGGGATTATCGGGATCGCCTGAAATTCCCGACATGCGTTCCCACTCCGGCCAATCTTGAAATTGCAGAATGCCGTACGACATTTTTCCATTCGTGTCCAGACGATCGACGATTCGGGCGCCGCTCTCACAGGGAATGAGATGTTCGATGGCGAGGTCGGCTGTTTCGCGGTTGGTGGGCGCGCCGATCGCGAGCTTTGATCCACGCCAATAGGGTCGGCTGTCATACTTCGCGTTGAGCAGCATGGAGCGTCCGTAAATCGGATTCAGCGAATACCCCACCCTTGCGCGGTGCTCGAGTCTGGTCGGATTCCACGGCCGATACGAACGCGAATAGGCGGCGCCGTGGGCCAATAGGGCAGTGAGTGCAACCGCAAACGAGATAACAGCGATGTAAAGCCCCTTCTCAAAATCGCTTGAGCCGCTTGAAACACGCGAACGGACACGCTTACGCGGCGAGTTGTTGCAATGGCGGCGCTTGACCATAGAACGCTCTTTCTTTGAATTAAGCTACGCTGCACCCGGCTGTCAATGGTACGCGATTGTAGGCGAATAAAAAGCGAATAGTCAAGAAGAAAAGCTCAGCGGGTCAAAGCGGCGATTATCTCTTTGCATTCTGGGTATTTACGGATCAGCGTTTCGCGATTGCCGACCACGTAGTCCGCGTAATCAAACCCCGGCGACATGGTTGTGCCGAGCAGCGCGTAGGAGCCGCCCGGAAGGAGCCGCGAGCCTTGCCAACGCCGGCCAGGGACGCAGTGTTGAAGCCGCATGCCCGCTGCGATGTCCTGGCCAAGTGTAAAGAGCTCTGAGTGCCCATCCGGGTGGAGATGGAGCATTTCGACTGGATCGCCAAGATAAAAATGGAAGAGTTCGTCGCCTGGAAGCCTGTGCAGGGCAGAAAACGTGTCCGGCGTAAGCAAGTAAAATATCGCTGTGCCAATGAGGCGCTCTCCCGCGTATGCCGGGCCGACAACGTCGCCGGGAATCTTCAACTCCGAGCGATACGTTTCGGCGAAATAGCCGCCTTCGATCGGGTGAGGCTGCAGGTGGAGTATATCGCGGATATTATCGGCGGTAAGCGGCGGCATTCCGAATGTCGTAGGCACACAATCCGGCAAGCTTTTGCTTATGCCTTCTGCTGCCCTGCGGTCCTTCGGATTATCGCACAGGTAGGTGCGTAGGCCGACGAATGCGGTCAGAACTGAGGCGCGCCTCCGCACTTGACGAAGCGTGGCTCCGTGCTGGCCAGCCTCAGAATCTCATCAGTATAAGTATCAGCAGGATTATTACGATAACGCCCAGTCCGCCGCTGGGATAGTAGCCCCAACCCCGGCTGTACGGCCATGCCGGAACCGATCCGATCGACAGCAACAGCACGATGACCAGCAAAATGAGAAGCATTTGCATCCACCTTTCAAATTGCAAGCCGCCGACGCAGGCTGCGCGTCGCGGAGGACTGGCTCAACTGATCGGCATCATGAACCGTGCAATACGTTTCAACAATCCTGCTGCCGCTGTATCGATTGCAGGAGCGTTTGCTTAAGGTGTTTACGATGGTGCCACGCCCGTTCTACGGCCAAGCGCTCACTGCCAGATCGTGTACGGTCTAAATGATTCATGGGTGTCGCATACAGGAGAACGCTGATACCGAGTGTGCGCGGCACCGCTTATGGTGTTCGTGGCGCCCTTCATCCATTTCCAGCCCAAGGAGACCTAAAGTGGCCAGCACGAAAACGGGAACGCAACCGCACGAAACCAGCATTACGCGTGAAAGGCTGATCGAACTGCTTAACGAAGACTTGGCGCGGGAATATCAAGCCATCATTGCGTACGTGGCGTATTCGCAGGTGCTCAAGGGCGCGCAGTACATGAATATCGCCGATCAACTTGAGGAACACGCCAAGCAGGAGCTCCAGCACGCCCTCGTGATCTCGCGGCAGATTGACTACCTTGGAGGCGTACCGACCGTAACGCCCAAGCCAGTGAAAATGAGCGAGAAGAATGAGGAGCTATTGCGCTTTGACCTCGATAATGAAAACGAAACCGTTCGCAATTACCGGGAGCGCATCAAGCAATGTGAGGCCCTTGAGGAATATGCGATGGCCGAGCAGATCCGCGAACTTTTGATCAATGAGCAAGATCACCAGATCGACTTGGCGACGGCGTTGGGAATCGACGTGCCAGACGCCGGCCGGGGCAAAAAATAGCTCGGATCGCCAGCCTAAGACTTTTTAAAAAACGCGTTTTTGACTGCGATTAGAAGCAGGGCCGTTCCTTTGTTTTCATGCAGTTGCGTTGATTTTTAATTCTTGGCACTTGCGATTAGAAAGGTGTGCGGAGAAGGCCATTCGCGAGTCAATCCGAGACTACGGGCGACTGTCTACTACATACATAGTCCTATACTGAAACACGCCTCGAAGCCCAATAAGCCATATCTTCCGTTTTGCACCCTAAAATCTGTAAGCGTTTACATTATTTACGTCCAAGTGCTTCCGCCCGGACCCAATGGGTGTAAACTGTGCGCCGGAACGGGCGACCTCCGATCCCAATTTCAGGACACGAAATGGCAGAAGCGAAAACTGTATTGAAGCTGGATGCGCGCGACAATGTGGCGATCGCGCTGAAGAATCTCGCAACGTCGAGCCGCGTTGGCGTGAACGGAACCGATATTGAGCTGGTCACGGACGTCCCGGCGAAGTACAAATTTGCTATGCATGATCTGGCGGCGGGCGAGCCGGTGATCATGTACGGCGTAATGGTGGGAAAGGCTTCCGCTCCCATCCGTCGCGGTGAAGTAATCACCGTTCGAAATTTGCGCCACGAAGCGACGCTGTTTCACGAGAAAACGGGAGAATTTCGCTGGCAAGCGCCGGATGTTTCGCGCTGGCGCGATGCGACTTTTCTTGGCTATCACCGCTCAGACGGTCAGGTTGGCACGCGAAATCACTGGCTGGTGATTCCGCTCGTCTTCTGCGAAAACCGCAACATTCTGATGATGAAGCAGGCTTTCGAGGAGGAATTGGGCTTCGCACAGCCTCCGGCCTACCGGCAGCAAGTGGCGCAACTCGCGCAGCTCTACCGCGAAGGCAAAATCGACCAGGCGCAGGAGCGCTCGGCGGCGTTGGAGCAGCAGAAGCGGACGATGCCGCGCTCGTCCCTCTTCAAGAATATCGATGGAATCCAATTTTTGATTCATGAGGCGGGCTGCGGCAGCACGCGCGAGGATGCGAACAATCTTTGCGGACTTCTGGCCGGCTACCTTCACCATCCGAATGTTGCGGGCGCGACGGTTTTCAGCTTGGGATGCCAGCACTCGCAGACGGCGATTTTGCGCGAGCAAATACGGCAGCGCGATTCGAATTTCAATAAGCCGCTTATCGTCTTCGAGCAGCAGCAGAGCGCCTCGGAATTCGCGATGCTCTCCGAAGCCATCCGCAGGACTTTCCTCGGTTTAGTCGAGGCGAATAAAAACGAACGCGCGCCCGCTCCGCTCTCCAAACTCGTGCTGGGCCTGAAATGCGGCGGCTCGGACGGATTTTCGGGTATTTCCGCGAATCCGGCGATCGGCCACACGGCGGATTTGCTTGCGGCGCTCGGCGGCCGCGGGATTCTTTCGGAGTTTCCGGAGCTTTGCGGTGTCGAACAGGACCTGATCAACCGCAGCACAAGCAAGGATGTGAGCGACCGATTCATGCAGTTGATGGAGGCTTATGCGGCACGCGCGAAAGCCGTTGGCTCAGGGTTCGATATGAATCCTTCGCCCGGAAATATTCGCGACGGCTTGATCACCGATGCAATGAAATCGGCCGGCGCTGAAAAGAAGGGCGGAACTTCGCCAGTTACCGCCGTGCTCGACTACCCGGAATATTCTTCGGTGCCCGGACTCAATTTACAGTGCACTCCGGGCAATGACGTGGAGTGCGTGACGGCACAAGTGGGTGCGGGAGCAAGCGTCGTTTTATTTACGACAGGCCTTGGCACACCGACTGGAAATCCGATTGCGCCAGTGGTTAAGATTTCGACGAATTCGGATTTGGCGCGGCGCATGGGCGACATTATCGATATCGATGCGGGCGCCGTCGTGTCCGGCGAAAAAACAATCGAGCAGATGGGCGAGGGGATTCTGGACCTCGCCGTGAGTGTGGCAAGCGGCGAGATGCATACGAAGGCGGAAATTCTGGGCCAGCGCGACTTCATTCCCTGGAAACGCGGAGTTTCGCTGTGAGGCGAGGACGTGAGTGGCAAGTGGTAAGTAGTAAGTGGAGCAGCGGCGGAAACAAAGAGGCCGGGCGATGAGAGAGAAAAGCAAGAGGGGTCCTTCGCGAAAGTCGCGCAGGATGACGGCATTTGTATTTTTTGTATTTTAGGGCAAGAGGGTTCTTCGGTTCGCTTCGCGCACCTCAGAATGACGGCTTTTAAATCGCGACGGATGAAGATACTCGGGCGGGGGATTCACATAAAAATCAGGCTGCGGAGTCTCGGTGACGAAGTGAATCTGACAAAACTTTTCCACGGCGTTCTTTCGATTTCATGAGAATCGACGCTCATCAGCATTTCTGGCAATACGACGCGCAGCGCGATGGATGGATCACGGACGAAATGTCCGTACTGAAACGCGATTTTTGGCCGGCCGATCTACTGCCGGAACTTTTGGCCAACGGAATTGATGGAACAATCGTCGTGCAAGCGGATCAGTCGGAAAGAGAGACAGAGTTCCTGCTCGATCTGGCCCAGCAAAACAGCTCCATTCTGGGCGTCGTCGGCTGGGTGGATTTGCGGTCGCCCTCTGTTGCCGACCGATTAGAGTATTTCGCGCCATTCGAAAAACTATGCGGATTCCGACACGTGATCCAGGCCGAGCCGGATGACCGGTTCATGCTACGCCAGGATTTCCAGCGCGGAATCGGCATGCTCGCGGACTTCGGCTACACCTACGACATTCTGATTTATCCGAAGCAATTGCCAGCGGGGATCGAGCTTGCGCAGAGATTTCCGAAGCAGCCATTCATTATCGACCATCTTGCAAAGCCGGAAATCAAAGGCGCCCGCATTTCGGAATGGGCCGGCCACATGCGCACCATCGCGCAAAATCCCAACGTGTACTGCAAAGTTTCGGGAATGATCACGGAGGCGGACTGGCAGACATGGCGATCTGAGGAATTCAGACCGTATCTTGACGTTGTCTTTGACGCGTTCGGTCCCGACCGGCTGATCTTTGGTTCCGACTGGCCCGTATGCCTTCTTGCGGGAACTTACAGTCGTGTGAAACAGCTCATTGTCGATTACCTGGCCGATTTTCCGGAGACTGACCGCGCGAAGATTTTTGGCGCGAACGCCGTTCACTTTTACGGCCTTTGGGTGAACGCGTAATGGACCTGGATCTCGGCAACAAGGTGGTTCTTATCACGGGCGGCGCGAAGGGAATCGGGGCGGCGATTGCGCGCGCGTGCAGCGCAGAGGGCGCGATTCCCGTAATTGTGGATCGCGATGAAAAAGCCTGCCGGGAACTGCAAGCTGATCTTGCGAGTTCAACCGCCAAAATCCACACGATCGCGCTCGAATTGTCATCGCCGGGAAACTGCCGGGAAGCCGTCGAGCGAACCGCCGAAAAATTCGGGCGTATCGATGCTCTCGTGAACAATGCAGGCATAAATGATGGCATTGGTCTGGAGAGCGGCAGTCCTGAAAAATATGTCGCATCGTTGCAACGCAATCTGCTGCATTACTACAACATGGCCCATTACGCGCTACCGCATTTGAAGAGTGCGCGCGGGACGATCGTCAATATCAGCTCGAAGACGGCTGTCACAGGGCAGGGAAATACGTCAGGCTACGCTTCCGCTAAGGGAGCGATTCTTGCGTTGACGCGCGAATGGGCTGCGGAACTGCTGCGCTACGGGATTCGCGTGAATGCGGTAGTGCCTTCGGAGGTCATGACGCCGCTTTATAAGCAATGGGTGAGCACGTTCCCGAATCCCGAGGAAAAGCTGAAGTCGATTGTGGCGCGCATTCCGCTCGGCAAGCGAATGACAGAGCCGAAAGAAATTGCAGACATGGTGGTATTTTTGCTCTCCGCGCGTGCCAGCCATATTACCGGGCAACACTTGTATGTGGACGGCGGTTACGTGCACTTGGATCGGGCTTTGGAATAGCGGTGCCTGTGAGGCAGAGAAAACAGACACACAGAAATAAAACAAGAGAGGTCCTTCAGGCCGCTGCTCGCGGCCTTCAGGATGACGGCATCGGCATCTGTCGGGTTGAGGCTTGCAATTTGGAAACGCCATGCTGCTGAAGTGAGGTTTTTTAAGTTGAGGATCACGCGTTCAGTTGAAAGGGCAATATGACAGAGAAATCGGCGGCGCTGACTGAACGACGATACGTGCTACCGCTGATTTTGATTACTAGCCTGTTTTTCCTCTGGGCGCTCGGCGTAAACCTCAACGACATTCTCATCCCACAATTCAAAAAGACATTTCAACTGAGTGACAGAGCTTCTTCTCTCGTCCAATTTGCCTTCTTCGGCGGGTATTTTCTAGCGGCGATTCCCGCGGGCAAGCTGATGGAACGCATCGGCTACAAAAAAGGGCTGCTCTTCGGGCTTTTCGTTTGTGCGTTCGGTGCGTTTCTGTTTATCCCTGCCGCATCTGCGCACCTCTATGTATTTTTTCTGGTTGCGTTGTTTGTGATGGCCTTCGGCCAGGGCTTTCTGGAAACCGGCGCAAATCCTTACGTGACGATTCTCGGCCCTCCGGAAAGCTCGGAGCGCCGGCTGAATCTCGCGCAGTCGTTCAATGCAGTGGGCGCGTTCGTCACGCCCTATATCGGTAAGGCGTTCATTCTGACGAGCGTAGGATATTCGGCGGAGCAGCTTTCACAGATGAGTCCCGCACAGCTCCAGGCATATTCGGCTTCGCTGGCAGCGCGCGTGAAAATGCCATATCTCGCGATCACAGGCGTGTTTCTCTTCGTCTTTCTCTTGATCCTATTCGCCAAATTGCCCGAAGTTCAGCCGAAGGTCGAAGAAAAAGAGCGCGAGATCGAGAGCCCTAAGGGAGAGCTCTCCGGTTTGCTCGCGCACAAGCATCTCGTGAAGGGCGTGCTGGCACAGTTTTTTTATGTGGGCGCGCAAGTTGGCGTGACGAGCTTTATCATTCGTTTTGCCGAACACACGCTCCCAGGGACGTCCGACGTGACCGCGGCGGATTATCTGTGGTGGCACCTATTGGGTTTTATGATCGGTCGCTTCGCGGGATCGGCAATGATGAAAAAGATTGCGCCCCCGAAATTATTGAGCGCGTTTGCGGGTGCGTCTGTGGTTTGCGCAGTGATCGCGATTTTTGCGGCTGGCGTTATTCCGATCTGGGCTGTTGTGTTTATTGGATTCTTCCATTCAATTATGTTCCCGACGATCTTTGCCCTCGGCCTGAAGAATCTGGGTCCGTACACAAAGCTCGCATCGTCATTCATGGTAATGGCGATTATCGGCGGCGCGCTCTTTCCGGTTTTGATGGGCTATATTTCGGACCTGAGCAACATTCAGTGGGCGTTTGCCGTGCCGCTTGCGTGCTATGTATACGTGCTGTATTTCGCGATGAAAGGCTATAAACCGACGCTCGCAATGGCGCCAGAAGTCACGAGGTGAAGTGATGAGCACGCGATATTGCCTCACGCTTGATCTGAAGGACGATCCGAACCTGATTACTACGTACAAGCGCTATCACGAGCAGATATGGCCGGAGATCACGCAGAGCATCAAGGAGTCAGGCATCGAGGACATGGAGATCTACCTCTTCGGCAATCGGCTCTTCATGATCATGGAAGTGAACGAGCGTTTCTCCTTTGCGTCAAAGGCCGCAGCCGACCGAAATAATCCGAAAGTGCAGGAATGGGAAACGCTGATGTGGAAATTCCAGCAGCCGCTGCCGCAAGCCAAACAGGGCGAGAAATGGATGCTGATGGAAAAGATCTTCACGCTGGAAAAATAAACGAGACCGTCGGGCCAATTTAGGAACGTAAAAGGAGGGTGAAATCATGGATCAGGACCGCAATCGCATAACGCGTAGAGGTTGGATTACGACGACAGCAGGCTCTCTTGCCTCGTTGGCTGTGGCGCCATCGCTTGTGGCGGGTGCGGCAAGTGCCGCGCCGCAGACGCAAGCGCCGGCCGCAGAGCCACAGGAGTCGGCCGAAGTGATCGCCGATCGCGCGCGGCGCATGGAATGGTGGCACAAGGCGCGGTTTGGGATGTTCATTCACTGGGGGCTTTACAGCACAATCGGACGCCACGAGTGGGTGATGGAGAACGAAGGCTGGCCGGTTGCCGATTACCAGCAACACGCGAAAATCTTTAAGCCCATTCCCAACGCGGCGCGCGCCTGGGCGAAACTAGCGAAGGCTGCGGGCCAGAAATACATGGTGATGACGACGAAGCATCACGAAGGCTTCTGCAATTTTGACGCGTCGAAATACACGAACTATTGCGCGCCGCAGCAGGGACCCGGCCGCGATCTGGTGAAGGAATACGTGGAAGCGGCGCGAGCGGAAGGGATGCGCGTCGGCTTTTATTATTCGCTGATGGATTGGCATCATCCGGATGGCGCAACGTGCGCCACGGACGATGCGGCGCAGCAGCGCTTCGTGGATTACACGCACGGCTTGATTCGCGAGCTGATGACGAATTACGGAAAGATCGATGTGCTCTGGTACGACGTCGATTGGCCGCTGAATGCCGATCAGTGGCGATCGGAAGAGATGAACAAAATGGTGTTTCAGCTTCAGCCGGACATCATCGTGAATAATCGCAATGGTTTGCACGGCGATTTTCAGACGCCCGAGCAGCAGATCACGGCCGACAGGAGCGGGCGTGCGTGGGAATCCTGCATGACGCTCAACGATAGTTGGGGTTATCAGCGAGCGGACGACGATTGGAAGAGCTCGCGGCGCGTGGTGCAAAATTTAATTCAGTGCGCGAAGGACACGGGAAATTATCTTTTGAACATCGGACCGAAGCCGGATGGATCGATTCCGCAGCCTTCGATCGATATTTTGACGGAGGTGGGCGGCTGGCTCCAGCGCAATGGCGAATCGATTTATGAATCCGAGCCGTGCCAGCCGAGCCGCTCGAATTATGCGAGCTTCTCGCGCAAGGGCAACACGCTTTATATGCATGTGTATTTCTGGCCTGGCGATTATGTCGCGATTGCTGGACTTATGGTCGGTGTGAAGTCCGCGCGGATGCTGGCGACGGGAGACAAGGCGAACTTTACTCAGGATAAGTTCCGGGTGCGGTTTACTGGCTTGCCGATGAAGGCGCCGGATCACCCGGTCACGACGATTGCGATTGAGTGCGACGATATGCCGCATCAGGACAATCTTTTCGTAAGAAAGGAACGGCCGAGGCTTGGAGTGGGTATGTAGACCTGCGGAAAGCGCCGGTTCCATGCGGGGAACGATATGACTCTGCGGATTTCCAGGCGGAGATTTTGTGCTCTTGCGGGTACGTTAGCGGTCGGTTTGTGTGCTGATAAGCGTGCTTTCGGCGCTGAACCGCACGCAAAAGCGCCCGATGTGGCCGCAATTGACCGAAAGCGAATCCTTAGTGCGGCGGATCGCTACCTGAAAGAGCAGCCGATCACGGTCACGGCTTCGTCCAGCCCACGCAGCGCCGGAGGAAAGCACGACTATTTCTCGGAGGGCGACTACTGGTGGCCGAATCCCAAAGACCCGAATGGACCGTATATTCAGCGCGATGGGATGTCCAATCCGGATAATTTCAACGCGCATCGCCTGGCTCTGATCCGGCTGAGTGTGCAGGTGCCGGCGCTCGCTGCGGCGTGGCAACTCACCAAGAAGAATGAATATGCCACGCACGCCGCAAAACATCTACGTGCATGGTTCCTCGATCCTGCAACGCTGATGAATCCGAACCTGCAATACGCCCAGGCAATTCACGGCATTACGACGGGGCGGGGAACCGGCATCATTGATACGCTTCATCTGGTCGAAGTCGCGCGGTCGATCCCGTTCGTGGAGCGGGCGCAGGTGTTTTCCCCTAGCGAGTCAGCCGGGGTTAAGAAGTGGTTCGCGGATTATTTGCAGTGGATGACGACGTCGAAAAACGGGCAGGCGGAGCGCGACGCGAAAAATAATCACACGACAGCGTGGGTGGCGCAGGCTGCAGAGTTCGCGGCGTATACAGGCAATGCCGATGTCACGGAATTTTGCCGCAAGCGATTAAAAGAAGTGATCGTGCCGGACCAGATCGCCGCGGACGGCAGTTTTCCGCAGGAGTTGCGGCGCACGAAGCCTTACGGCTACTGCATCTTCAACCTGGATGTGATGGCGACCGTTTGCCAGATTCTCTCGACGCCAAGCGACAATCTCTTCGCGTTCACTTCACCGGACGGGCGCAGTTTTGCGAAAGCGATGGCGTTCATGTTCCCGTTTATCGCGGATAAGAGCAAGTGGCCCTACAAGCACGACGTGGAGTATTGGAACGATTGGCCTGTTCGCCAGCCGAGCTTGCTCTTTGCCGGAATCGCGCTGGATCGGCCGGAGTATTTTCCAGTTTGGCGACGGTTGAACCCCGATCCGACCGTGCCGGAGATTATTCGCAATTATCCGATTCGCCAGCCGCTCCTTTGGGTGACAGAAGCGCCGTAAGGAAGCCAAGGCGCATGAATTTTCCCGGAACCCGCGCGCTGTCCCTCGCCCTATTACTTGCGTGCACGTTTTGTTTTTTCGCCTGTCGTTCGAGTGAAAAGACAAGCGCTACTGTGCCCATGCTGCGGCAGCGACCTGTGTTGGCTCAGCCGATGCTTGCCGTGCTTGGCGAATTCACTGGACCGGCCATACCAGTCCGCGGGCCTGAAGAAGCAGCTCCTATTCCGCATAGCTGGCCCGAGCCGACGGACGTTCCTGTTTTGCAGGGTGACGGGCTCGCGCAGCATCCGATGCTCTACGCGGGCGAAGGTTATAACGAGATTTTTGTCGTCAATCACGGGAAGGTGATCTGGACGTACAGCTTCGGCAAAGGCGGCGAGATTGACGACGTCTGGACTATGAGCAACGGTAATATTCTGGTGGCGCGCCAGTTTCACGTTGACGAAATTACGCCGACAAAGCAGGTCGTATGGCACTTCGACCCGCCGGCGGGCACTGAGGTTCACACATGCCAGCCGATTGGCTTGGATAAGGTATTGCTTGTGCAGAACGGCCTGCCGCCGAAGGCGATTATCATCGATAAAGCGACGAATGCAGTCGAAGTCGAACACGATCTTCCGGCCGAAAGCCTCACGGACGCGAAGTCCGTTCATCCGCAATTCCGTCGTTTTCGAATGACTGCCGCGGGAACGTACCTTGCGCCCTTTCTGAGAATGAACAAGGTGGTGGAGTACGACAAAGATTTCAATCCGATCTGGACCTACGAAATTCCTGCGCCGTGGGACGCGATTCGCCTGCACAATGGGAACACGCTGATTACAGACGAACGTGACAAGCTCGTTCGCGAAGTAAATCCACAAAAAGAGATCGTGTGGGAGTTCAGCCAGGCGGACCTGCCGCCGAATTTCGTCTTTCACAATTTGCAGACCGCGGATCGTCTCGCGAACGGCGATACGGTGATCTTCAACTCCACCGGCGGTACGAAGCCTATGGACTGGCCGAATGCTATTCAAGCCGTGGAAGTCAGGCCTGACAAGAGAGTGGTTTGGGTACTTCAGGATTGGAAACACCTCGGGCCCGCGACGACCGCGCAGTTTCTCGATCAGCCCGGAACTCCCGAGCGACCGGGCGAGCTTCAGCGCTGATCATGGGGTTTGCCAAGAGAGAACGCTCCTAACACTGAAACGGGGCGGCGCCGTCCCTGACTGGTGCGACCATATGCATGCACTGGCATGATTAACGCTTAATTACGCCTCCTTTGCGTCTTTAGAGCCTTATTTCGGGGCTTTCTGCCGAGTGGTTTCACCCGATTGGATCTCTTCATTGCGGATTCCTCATTCGATGGCTGGAATTAGCGCGAAGAAGAACTCGCCGAACACGTGAAGACCTGCAAGGGTGGCCACGATCCCAGGCCACGAACGCATTCATCCAGCCGAGCCGCGTTGCAGATGCTGTGGGCAACCGACGAATCTAGAAAAGCCCATTCAAATTGACCATAAGGCAAAAAGCTGAGGGGCGGATAACAAACGGCCGGCGGCTGTTTTCGGCGGAAGATTTTCACGGAATCGCGGAAAATGGCGGCGTTGGAACGCGGGGACAATTCACGTCGCAAACGCCGCCCATTTGCAGCTAGTTACAGCTCTAATCGCGCCAACGAACGCATTGCATTCGTTCAGGCGATTATCCACGCCACCGTTTAGTGGTGGTCGTCGTTGTCGTGATGATCGTTGTCACGATGATCGTAATTACCGCGGTTGTCGCGGTCATCGTTGTTCCTGAAATGATCGTAGTCCCGGCCACGATCGCGGTCCCAGGCATGATCGTGATCTACTCGACCGCGAGGACCGTTCCAGTAGCCCTCATAGAACATTCCACCGTCACGGCGCGGCGGCACCCAGTATGCGCCTTGGTATGGTGGTCGCGTCCAATATCCCGAATGCCATGTGTAGTGGCCGTCGCCGTCAGGATCCGGATACCAATATCCGCGGACCCACACGAATCCACGACCGGGGCGCGGTGGTCTATGCTCCACCCGCACGGCCGGCGGAGGACCGATTCGAATTCCAAATGATACCTGGGCACGGGCGACCGACGCGCCACCCAGGAGCAGCGAGCCGGCCAACAACGAAGTTGTCAGAATATTTCGCATGACGATTTCACCTCCGAAAGTGTTGCTAAACCCTTTCAAACGTACGTTGATGCGGCAAAAATGGCGATACACGGAACTGTCTATTCGGTCCGACTGGTTCGCGTAACGGGCTATAGGCGCAAAGCTGCACAACCATGAGTGCAAATAACTCTATGCCCTTAGAGGAATTACACGGCGCGACCGCATTGATACATACGGCGTTAGCGGCGCGATTGTAATTTCGTGCATCGTGGTCAATTTGGTCGAAGTTCACCCGTTCCGCAGCGTGTCACTCAACCCGGCCCGCGGGCAGCGGGCAATTCCTCTTTAATCCTGCCAATGGGCGGCGATAAAATAGATTGCAGAGCCGTTCGCGCGGCACGTCGCGATGATCCAGGCGCGAGTAAGTCCACAGGATTCATCTATGATCGGACCACAACAATGCCGCAGCTTTCCCTGCGTTCTGCTTTCACTTTTTCTCGCGATTTCGACCGCGGTATTCGCTGTTGCTCCGGCTCCTGAGTTGCCGGATCCCGGCAATCCAAGCATGACGCGGGACCAGCAAAAGCAGCTTGGGTTGCAGGCGGCAGCGGAAGTCTATAAGCAAATGCCGGTACTGCCCGATTCCAGCGTAGAAACGAAATACATTCGGTCGCTCGGTGAACGCCTCGTCGCGACGATCCCGCCCGATCATTCGTGGCCGTTCGAATTTCACGTCGTTGCGCAAAAAGAGATAAACGCGTTTGCTCTTCCCGGCGGTCCGATGTTTGTGAACATCGGCACGATCACGGCGGCTGACAACGAAGCGGAACTTGCCGGCGTGATGGCCCACGAGATGGCGCACGTTTATATGCAGCATTCCGCGAAGCAGCAGCAAAAGAATTCGTTGCTCGGAGGGCTTGCAGGCCTCGCGGGCGCCCTGGCGGGCATGGGCGGCGGCGCTTGGGGTTCGCTGGCCCAGGCGGGAATTCAGTTCGGCGCCGGCACGCTGATGCTGAAATATTCGCGCGGCGACGAGGCGCAGGCGGACGCCGTCGGCGCGATCATTTTGTGGAAAGCCGGTTACAATCCCGTGGCGCTGGCCGATTTCTTTCAGAAGATCGAGAAGCAAGGCGGCGGCTCAGGTCCTCAATTTCTGAGCGATCATCCCAATCCTGGGAATCGACGCACGGCCATTGAGAATGAAATTCGCGATTGGCCTCCGAAGCACTACTCCGGGAATAGCGCGGAATTTTCAAAGGTGCACAAAGACGCTGCGACTGTCCGCGCGTACACGGCGCAGGAGATCGCGGACGGCGCGAAGACCGGCCGCTGGGCGGCGGAGAATCGGAAGAACGGCGCCGTTTTGGCCGGCGCGCCGGCCGACAATACGGCATCGCCTCGCATTCCGTCGGTGCCATATTCGCAAGTTGAGCCAAGCGAAAATTTCCGCACGGCAAATCTCGGTGCGATAGCTATTGATCGTCCGGAAAATTGGCAGGTGAGTGGCGGAGGTCAATCGGCGACCATCGCGCCAAGCGCGGGCGCGTCCGACGCAGGAGTAGCATACGGCGTGGTGATTCGGTCCGAGCAGGCGCCCGCCGCGAATATGGATGCAACGCAACTCGCCTCGGCAATTGTCCAAAATCTGCGCAGCGGCGACCCAAACATGAAGCAGGTGGGCGAAGCAGAACCGTTAACTGTGGATGGGAGCGCAGCTGCGTCCACGGAACTTGAGACAATTTCGCCGATGGCCGGTCACGATGGAAAGCCGCAGCGTGAGCGCGACTGGCTCGTGGCCATCCCGCGCGGTCGCACAGCTGTATTTCTGGTATTTGTTTCGACCCTTTCGGACTACGACCGGCTGCGTCCGACATTTGAAAAGATGCTGCAAAGCATTCAGTTTTAGCGTAGCGTCCGGCTTGGCTTGCGCTTTGAATATCGCAGTTCCGATACCCAGAAGTTACGGTCGAGGTTGCATTTAAGTGGCCGCAGGCACCGGCCTCGTCCGCGCATCCAATAGGTCAGGATCGAAAAGGTTGGCGGATAAAATCGCGCCCACCTGTCTCCAAATATCGACGAGATCGCAAATCATGCCGCTATATTCCTGCCTCGGCCCGAGTTTTGTCGCGCTCCACTTCTTGCCTCCGCAGGCGGACGTTTTCTGCGCACCACCAAGGCCATGGCCGGCTAGCGTATGGGGATTTGTGCCCGCACCATGCTGGGCATTCTCACACCCGATTAATAAGCCGCCAACGCTGCTTTTGTCGGGCGGCATGTAATTGATGTATACGTGTCCGTTCAACCCGTCCGCAAGGATGGGTTTAAAAGAAGGAACTGTGTCATCGTTCAGCGGGCTGAATGGATTGCGATTTCCCAAGCCGCCCAATGCAACATTTTCCGCGTAGTGCCTGCCGAGGATGTGCCCTGAAAGCGACTGCCCCCAGCCGGATTTTTCCTCCACATATTGATGGTGGCCTCTAAAAATTACAGGAGTTCTCCAGAGCGTGCTCTGGCCGTGAGTGGCATAGCCTCTCGAAGAAATTGGATTTGGCTGGCTGAGCCAGTGCCAGATGGCATCGCCCCCATTTTTCACGGAGGGAATTTGAACGAGCACGCGTTGCCCATGCGACAGCAGCGATGCAACGTTCACAAAATGGTTCAGCGACCAATCGCCCCAACCGTCGCGCGTCTTGTAGATGACGCCCGCGTGATAAAAAAGATGAAATATTTTTCGGAGCAGCGTGGAGCAGGGACCGGTACTGATTGCGCCGTACCACATCGCCGCATCCAGCTGAAATTGCTGGTTCATCTGCCGAAGATCAAACGGCATGAGCCGCGTTTCCGGCAGCATCCCGACCTGCCGGGGATCCATCTGAACGTTCATTCTGCCTGCCCATCGCGTCAAACGGTCTCTTTGCAGACGTTTGACATTTCTTGTCGGGTAATCGATGAGAAGTTGATAGAGCTGGGACGCGGCCATCGTTGACCTTTCGCAAACTATGTAGAGTTGCCTGGCTTCTGCGCCGGCATTTGAATTGGAAGTCTTTGGAGCGGTTACGTCGGCAGGCCTTTCCGCCACCTAAAAAGACGCGCCGACGGTGCGGATTATCCGATGCACGTCGTGTGCTGTCAACGGGAACGAGTCGAAATGGTGGCCACCGAATTACTAATGCTCGCATAGCTTGCGATTTTTGAACGAATGCTCCACGGCATCGAGTGTTAGTGTTAGCGCGAATCGAATGAGTGCGCGGCAACTGCGTGCGCAATTGACTTTCGGTTCCGGGTGGCGCAGCATTCGGTCGCGGGTCAGAAATATGCAGGGAATCAGGTGTGAGCGCTGCGAAGAGCTTCTCCGGGCCTACCGCGAAGGCATGGTGAAGTTCAGGGCTGCAAGTGAACGCCTTATGAGCGTCGAGGATGACCTATATCAGCGCACGTTGCAGGACGCTCTTGCCCTTAGTGAGGAGTGTGCTCGCCTGAGGGACTTGTTTTTATTTCATGTGCAGACCCACTCCGCACCCATTGCGGCAGGGACAATCGTAGACTAAAGCTGCCGTCAGCGCGGCCGTTGGCTGCGAAAGTCCGTTCGCACTATCATTATGCGCAGTTCGCTTATCGGAGCGTCTCGTGCCCGTAATTCGCGCTTGTCCATCCTGCGGACAGAAAAATCGCATCCCCACAAAACATCTCGCCGCGGCAGGGAAGTGCGGCACCTGCAGAAACCCGCTGCCGCTGGTGGCGGAGCCACTCGCCGCCGACGAATCGCTCTTCGACGAAATCGTGCAGGACGCAACCGTTCCGGTTCTGATCGATTTCTGGGCGACGTGGTGCGGTCCATGTCGCGCCGCCGCTCCCGAAGTCGCGCGTACCGCGGCGGATATGGCAGGTAAAGCCATCGTGCTGAAAGTCGATACCGACCAGCATCCACGCCTCGCCGCCCGCTTCAATATCCGCAGCATCCCAACCTTCATCGTCATGGCCGGAGGTCGACCCGTTATGCAGCAGGCCGGCGCAGTCGACCACGGCACGATGGAGCAGTGGCTAAGATCCGTTGCGAACAATTCTTCAACTTAGCCTCCCCGTGCAAGCCGCGGTAGAATCTCGGCGCATCGCAATGCCACAGCTTTTCGGATGGGGGTGCTTCGCATGAGCAGCCGCAGAGAATTTATCCAACAAACCACAGGATTCACGGTTGCGTGCGTTACGGGTACGGCTACCATGCTGCTCGGCACGCCATTTTCCGCGGCCGCTGAAGTAGCAAACTCGGACGGTGGTTGGTACGACCGGCCGATGCGCTGGGCGCAAATTGCGTTCACGGAAGATAATCCGCAAGATTACGATCCCAAATTCTGGCTCGATTACCTTCAGCGACTGCATGTGGATGCCGCTTGTCTGAGCGCGGGCGGCGTCGTAGCTTTTTACCCGACGCAAATTCCAATGCACTATCGCAGTCAATGGCTCGGCAATCGCGATTCCTTCGGCGACCTGGCCAAGGGTTGCCGCGCACTTGGCATGAACGTCGTCGCGCGCACGGACGCGCACGCCTGCCATCAGGACGTCTACGATGCGCACCCTGACTGGATTGCCGTGGACGCTAGCGGCAAGAAACGCAAGCACCCGTCGGATGCGGACTATTGGATTACCTGCGCCCTCGGCCCCTACAACTTCGAATTCATGACTTCGGTCCACGAAGAAATCATGACGAAATATATGCCCGACGGAATTTTCACGAACCGCTGGGCCGGTTCGGGCATGTGCTACTGCGAGAATTGCGTAAAAAACTTCCGGCAATTCAGTGGAATGGATTTGCCGCGCACGCGCGACCCGCAAAGTCCCGCGCGGCGGCAATATCTGATTTGGCACCAGCAGCGCCTGTTTGAATTGTGGCGCCTATGGAATGACCGAATACGCAAGATCAATCCCAACGCAAGCTATATTGCAAACGCCGGAGGCGGAGCACTCAGCGAACTGGACATGAAGACGATTGGCGAATTGGCGCCAACACTTTTCGCTGACCGCCAGGGTAGAAACGGTCTTACTCCCGTGTGGGCCGCGGGGAAAAACGGCAAAGAGTACCGCGCGACTCTAGGCAAAAAGGCGATTGTCGCGATTACCAGCGTCGGAATCGAGGACAGGAATCGCTGGAAAGATTCCGTGCAGAACGGCGATGAAATTCGCCTGTGGATGATCGATGGTGTGGCGCAGGGGCTTCGTCCCTGGTTTACGAAGTTCAATGCGAAAGTGATCGACACGCGATGGATGCCCGTCGTGGAAGATGTCTACAAATGGCATTCTGCCAATGAAGCCTACCTGCGCAACGACCGCCCGCTTGCGAGGGTCGGCCTCGTCTATTCGCAGCAGACCGCTCTTTTCTATGGGGCCGAAAACGCGCAGGCGAAAGTCGAAGATGCCGCGCTCGGTTATTATCAGGCGCTCGTCGAGGCGCGAATTCCGTTTGAAATGGTGCACGACCGGTTGCTCGATAGCGACCACGTCGGCCAATTCAAGACGCTGATCCTTCCAAATATCGCCGCTCTTTCTGCGGATCAATGCAAGCAGCTCCAGCAGTTTGTCGAACGCGGAGGCAGCATCGTCGCCACATTTGAAAGCTCGCTTTATGACGAGTGGGGAACTCGCAGAACGGACTTCGGCCTCGCGTCCCTTTTTGGCGTGCATTATGGCGGAAAGACGGACGGGCCGATGCTGAACTCCTACCTTTCGCTCAACAAGGACCCTCAGACCGGCAAGTATCACCCTTTGCTCGATGGATTTGAGGACGCCGTTCGAATCATCAATGGCACGCATCAGGCGGCCGTCATTCCCGATGGCAGCGGCGCGTATCCATTGCAGGTCGTTCCCACGTATCCCGATCTGCCGATGGAAGAGGTGTTCGTGCGCGAGGGAACTCATGGGCAAGTCGGCGCGATCGCACGCGAAGTCGGCAGCGGGCGCATCGTGTACCTGCCTGGCGACATCGATCGAACTTTTTGGGAAACGCTGAACGTCGATCAGAGCAAGCTTCTGCGCAACGCCGTGCTATGGGCCACAAACGAACCCGCGCCTTTAACCGTCGACGGCCCCGGCGTATTGGACGTCTCCATCTGGTCGCAGAAAGACTCGATGACAGCGCATTTGGTGAACCTGACGAATCCGATGATGATGAAAGGGCCGGTTCGCGAATTGTTTCCAATCGGCAAGCAGGACGTGAGCATCACTCCGCCCACTGGCAAGCGCGCAAAGAGGGTCCACTTGCTTGTAGCGGGACGCGATGCGAAGTATACGAACGAAGGTGGCGTGATCCGCCTCGAAGTTCCATCCATTTTGCTGCACGAAGTCGTTGCCATCGATTTCGCATAAGCCTGCCTTAAACACAACACCGGCTGCGGAACGCGTGGCCGAGACGCGCCCCACAGCCGAGTGTGCACAGCAACTTGAAAGATGCCGTCATTCTCAAATCCGAATACCGGGACCAAACGATCGACCTTACAACGCAGCTACGCCCCGCTCCTGGTTTCGGATTCGCACGGCTTCTTCGACCTTGTATATGAAAATTTTTCCGTCTCCGATCGCACCCGTCGCCGCACTTGCTAGAATCGCGTCAACGGCGCGATCGACGTTGCCGTCCTGAAGAACGATCTCGAACTTAATCTTTGGAAGAAGATCCACGTTGTATTCGTGGCCGCGATACGTCTCAGTGTGGCCCTTCTGCCTGCCGTGGCCTCGAACTTCCGAGACCGTCATCCCGTCAATTCCCACACCGATAAGAGCATCCTTCACCGCATCGAATTTCGAAGGTTGAACGACCGCTTCAATCTTTGTCACGTATTTTTCCTTTCGCACGCCTGTTACGCGTGAGGTCCATTCGTTCATTTCGCATCGGCTGTTGGACAAGCGCCCAACGGCCGATGCGTCGATGCAAGCATGTTCAATCGCCGTGCTGTGCCAGTGGAGTGCGTGCCACCACTCCTTGCGCCGGGAAGACGCTTTCTTTCCCCATTCCGGCCGGAGCGCCGAGAGACGAAAGCACATATTCCGGATATGCAGAGATGCCGTGCTCGTGCAAATCCATGCCGTAAGCTTCGGCTTCGGGAGAAAGACGAAGCATGCCCATCGCATTGACGGCGAGCATCACGACCATAGCGACAGCAAAAGTGGCCGTAGCAATGCACGCGCTGCCGATGGCCTGAGCCAGCAGGAGTTTGAAGCCGCCACCATAAAAGAGCCCGGTGAGTGGCGCGCTGTTATCTGGAGAGATTGGACCGGTAGCTCCGTATTGTCCGCAGGCGAAGAGGCCAAGCGACAGCGTTCCCCAGACTCCGCACATACCATGCACGGGCACCGCTCCAATCGGATCGTCGATGCGGAGCCATTCAAGCAGGTCGATTCCGAGGATGACGAGAACGCCTGCGATCCCGCCGAGGATCACCGATCCGGTCGGGCTCACCCAATAGCAAGGGCAAGTGATCGCAACGAGACCGGCCAGAAAGCCGTTCGTAGTGAATCCGGCGTCCCACTTTTTGTTCATGATATAGCCATAGATGATTGACGTTAGTCCGCCGGCACACGCGGCAAGCGTCGTATTCGCTGCCACGCGGCCAATTCCGACAAAATCCATCGCCGAAAGCGTGCTGCCCGGATTGAACCCGTACCAACCGAACCATAGGATCAGTCCGCCTGAGACGGCGATTGTCAAATCGTGCGGCAACATCGGAGCGCCGCCATCACGCTTGAACTTGCGCCCAAGCCGCGGTCCGAGCACGATTGCGCCGGCCAAAGCGATCATTCCGCCGATCGTGTGAACCACCGTTGACCCCGCGAAATCATGAAAGCTCGTGCCGAGAGAAGGGAAAAAATTCCCGGTACTTCCCATTGTGGCGAGCCAGCCATCGGGTCCCCCTTTCCAGCACATTGGGATCCTAAGCTTAGAATTCCACGTGGACAAGTTGTCGCG
>JADMIO010361558.1_pt1 | contig 56021 bp, 46 predicted proteins | sample 8958161 | NCBI WGS metagenome assembly JADMIO01 (sample SAMN16585339, study PRJNA669376) | soil metagenome | isolation source: Crop rotation soil | place: USA: Cullars Rotation, Alabama | collected 2011
GCGACAACTTGTCCACGTGGAATTCTAAGCTTAGGATCCCAATGTGCTGGAAAGACCGCATTCGAAGAACCCAACAAAATGAAAGCTATAAAGAAGAAATAAATGATCGGCCCCACCCAGCTGACACTCAGGTCCGGGTTCGATTCCGCGGTCGCCTTAAAGAAAGGAATGCTCAGATTCCACGGGTAGTTCCCCCACGCCCAAAGAATTCCCCACACGAGGAGCGCCGTGATGATCTGTCCCGCGAGCTTCTGTTTTCCGGTAAGCCCGAGGCTTCGCTTCTTAACGATCTTTATGTAATCGTCGGCGAAACCCACGGCGGCGAATAGCGTCGTTGCACCCAACGCCAGCCAAAGATAAAGACTGTCGGGCCGCGCCCAAAGGATCGTCGAGATAAAAACCGAGCCGATGATCAAAACGCCTCCCATCGTCGGCGTGCCGCGTTTCTCAAGGTGCGAAGCGGGACCTTCTTCACGGATCTCCTGCCCGAATTTAAGATCGGCAAGTTTCTTTATGACCTTTCCGCCAAACAGGAGCGAGATCAACAGTGCAGTAACAGCTGAAAGTGCGGTGCGAAACGTCACATACTGAATGACGTTGAAACCCTTGAAGATGTACGACTCGCTGTTGCGTCCGTACGTCTGATAGAGAAACTGGTAGAGAAAGTAGTAGAGCATCGGCCTCTAATTCTTTTCCTCCTGTTCGAATTTCTCCAACAGCTTCTCGATGACCTTTTCGGTACGCACGCCGCGCGAGCCTTTTACAAGAATAACGTCTCCCGGCTTTACAAGACCCGCGATCAACTCACCCGCTGCAATGGAGTCATCAACAAATCGTGTCTCGACCGTTGACGCACCATCAACAAGTTCTTTAGCAAGGCCGCGAACACCGATCAAGAGATCAACATCCAAGTCGGCGATGCGTCCACCTGTTTCGCGGTGAATGTCCGCAGCATTCTCGCCAAGCTCAAGCATTTCGCCCGCGACGACGATCTTGCGGCTTTCCGCCGGCGCACCGTTCACAAGGGTCTCGACCATCGAGATCAAAGCGTCGGGATTGGAGTTGTACGAATCGTTGATGACGGTGAAGCCGTCACGGAATCGCAGCACCTCGCCCCGCTGCGGCGGAGCTTCAACATCAGACAGTGCGCGTGCGACATCTTCCACCTCCATTCCAAACGAATGACCGACCGCCGACGCAGCAAGCGCATTCATAATATTGTGCCGTCCGTTCAACGGAAAGCTCACTTCTGCGAACTCCTCATCAAAAGCAAGTGTGAAGCTTGTGTCGCCAAACCCTTCAAAATCGATATCGCGCGCCATCACATCAGACTTCATGTCGATGCCATAGGTGATGGTGCGTCCCTGGCTCAGTGGCTCCATCGCGGCGACGCGCGCGTCGTCGGCGTTGAGAACAGCTGTTCCACCCGCTTTCATTCCTTCGACAAGCTCAGCTTTTGCTTTGGCGACGTTCTCGATCGAACCAAGATGTTCGACGTGAACGGGGAGCACGTTCAATTCAACAGCAACATCCGGCGGCGTGATGCGGCACAAACGTGCGATCTCATTCATCGGCGTCGACATACCCATTTCGAGGACCGCGATGTCGTACGAATCGTCATTCGCAAGGTTTAGAACCGTGAGCGGGTGGCCGAGACCGTTGTTGAAGTTCTTGATGTTGCGAAGAACCTTTCGCCCGCCGGCCTCAAGCACGTGCGCCGTTAGCTCTTTTGCTGTCGTCTTCCCTGCGCTTCCCGTGATAGCAACAACAGGTTTGTTCCACGCGCGATAAACACAGTGTGCGAGCCTCTGGAAGGCGGCGATCACATCGTCGGTAAAAAGTAAGCGATCGCGATGCGCTTCTAATTGAGCACGATATTCTTCAAAACGATCGGGCCGCACGACACAGCAAAGAGCACCCTTTGCGAGTGCATCGGGAACGAACTTTGTTGAGTCTTCAAAATCACCGTTGAATCCGTTATCACGATATTCCGGTTGCGAGAGGGCGAAAAACAATCCATTCGCTTTTACTTCACGCGAGTCAATAGCAAAAGAACCCACTTCGCGTGAAAGCAAAGCGGGGTCGATTCCCTCTGCGTCAAGTTGCATATAGCCGATGGCCGTTTTCAGATTCAAGTGCCTTTTCGTCGTCGCTCTTCTATTGTCGCATCGATCTCGCGTCGGTTCAGGATCGCGGTCGTTTTTCCTTTTGGATCAAGTTTCTTTTCGGGGATCTTCTTAAGGTCGATCGGCTTTTTGACATCGGTCGTGGATGTCTCACTCTTCGGCTTCGCGTTGGGCACGACCGGCTGCACGCTCGCGACGGTTGTGTCGAGCCGTGTCGGTGCGTCCTTCGGCACCTTCATCTCCTCGAGGATCTGCTGTGCGATCTCGCGAAAGACCGGGGCCGACACCATGCCGCCGTCACGCGCGCCAACCTTAGGCTCATCCATCACAACGGCAACCAGCACTCGCGGGTCGTCGGCCGGTGCCATACCGATAAACGACGAAACATATTTGCTCGAATCGACCGATTTCGACACCGCGTTGAACTTCCACGCGGTTCCGGTTTTTCCCGCGGTCGTATAGCCGTTCAACTCCGCGCGCTTTCCGGTCCCGTCAAGCACAACAGCCTTCATCATCGTGCGCAAACTTCGCGCAGTTTCAGCCGTGACGACCTGCGTCTTCTGAATTTCAGGGACCGTCTTCGGCTGATCATCTGATCCGCGAATTTCCTTGATGATATGAGGCTGGACCCGTATTCCGTCGTTCGCTATCGTCGCAAAAGCGCTCGCCATTTGCAACGCAGTGACGCCTATCTCATAGCCTATCGACATCGACGCAAGTGAGTCCCCGTTCCACTTCTCCGGCGAGCGGACAATGCCTCCGGTTTCGGCCGGAAGCTCGATACCCGTGCGGCTGCCAAAACCCATCTTTTGCACCATCGCAAAGAAATCGTTCTTGCCGACTCGCATTCCGGTTTTGATCGCGCAGATGTTGCTCGAATGTGCGAGAGCCTCCGAGTACGACATCACACCCGTATGATGATCTGAGAATTTGTGATTGGCTATCTCGATCGTTCCGTTACCGGCATCGATCTTGTCGTCGGGATTGAAAAGATGCCGCTCGAGCGCCGAGCCATAGGTCACAAGCTTGAACACAGAGCCCGGCGAATAAACCGACTGCACCGCCTTGTTTCCAATGTTTTCGGCGACGCTTTCGGTGATCGTGTTCGGGTTGAAGGTTGGATAATTCGCCATCGCGAGTATCTCGCCTGTCTTGGGATCGATTACGATGGCCATTCCCGACTTCGCCTGCGCATTCTTAACGCCGTTCTCGAGCGCCTGCTCGGCCATGTATTGAAAACCGGTGTCGATCGTCAACAGGATGTCACTCGGCTTCTCACGCTCCTGGACCGTTTCATCATAAACGCGACCAAGTCGGTCCCGTTCCTGCAGACGCCGGATAACTGCCCCGTGCAGAACATCATCTTGCGAAAGTTCAACACCTGCCTTGCCGTCGTCATCAGCGTTGCTAAATCCAACGACCTGCGCCGCGAGCGTTTGATACGGATAGCTGCGCTTCTGATCATCCTTCCAATGAAGGCCCGCGAAATTTGGGAGGTCGGCTTTCTTTAGGCTGGGAGTATCGAGGGCTTTGTTATATTTTTCGACCGCATCCGTATCGACCTTCTTTGCGATCGCGATGTACTTCTTATTACCCTCTTTTCCTTGTCGCAGGTCGCTCACGATCTGATTTGCATCAAGCTTGAGCGCTTTCGCAAGTGCCTTCGCAGTCCCGTCAATGTCGGTTATCTCGGACGGATTTGCATAAAGGGTCTTCACCGGCAAACTCATCGCGAGCGCACGTTCGTTGCGGTCGTAGATCGTGCCGCGCAACATCCGATCGTGCTTGACGTCCTGACGCAGGTCGACGGCCTTTTCCTTCAGCCAAGCGTGCTGCGTGACCTGCAAATTGAATAGCCGAACGCTGATGCCGCCTATCCAGAGAACGAGGATTGCTACGACGAACATGAATCGCGTGAAAGCGACCTGTCGTGTGTCTTTGCGGCGTGGGCGGGAACGTTTTTTCACAGCGATATATCTGTGCTACTCAGCAGCCGTTGTCGTTTTGGTTTGCGGCTTTGTGGGCTTATCGACTTTCTTAAGCGTGGCCGCGATCGGTGACGCAGCAGGACTCACTGCGACCGTCTTCTCGACAATGGGTTTCGTTGCGTTGGGCGCGTTAGGCTTTACAACGGCAGCGATGGTTGATGCAACCGGTGCGGTCGAGCTTGTAGCTCCGGCCAATGTCGTCGTGATGAATTTCTTCGCCGCTTTCTTTATCTCGTCAGGCGCGAGCGATGTTTCGCGCGCGAGCAGCAGTCGTCGCTTCTCGGCCTGCAGCTCATCGATCTGCTTACGCAGCCGCGAGTTCCTCATTCCGTAATCCATCCACGAAAAATGCTGACGTCCCGCCAAAAAAAATCCCGATACCGTCAGCAGGCCGCAAACGAAGATCAGGAAATACGTGCGAAAGCCGTGTTTGCCACGCTGCGCGGATCGGGGGGAATTACGTTTGATCATCTCGCTTTTGTTGCTCCGTCTATTAGTTATCGAGTCGTCTTACGGCGCGAAGTTTCGCGCTTCGTGATCTGGGATTTTTTTGGATCTCTTCGTCGGTCGCCGTGACCGGTTTACGGGTGAGGATCTCGACCTTCTTCACCGCACCGCACTCGCACACCGGCTTCCGCGGCGGACACGAGCATTTGCCCGAGAGCCTTTGGAAGACCTGCTTCACTGCCCGGTCTTCCAGCGAATGGAAAGCGATCGCAGCCAAAACGCCGCCTTCCGCGAGCAGATCGATCGAATCGACGATGAAGTGCTCAAGTATTCCTATCTCGTTATTCACCGCGATCCGTAGCGCCTGAAAAGTACGCGTCGCCGGATGAATTTTGTCACTTGGGCTTGTCCGCACTGCCCTTCTAACTAACTCAGCAAGTTCGAATGTCGTGCGTAGCGGCTCGCCCTTCTCGCGTCGTTCGACGATCCACCGTGCGATCTTTCGCGAAGCGCGCTCTTCCCCGAACGTATATAGAATGTCCGCGATCTCTTTCTCGTCGGCAGTTGTGAGCAGCTCGGCCGCCGTCATTCCTCTTGACGGGTCCATCCGCATATCGAGCGGCGCGTCGAAGCGAAAACTAAACCCGCGTGTCTTGCTATCCATCTGCATCGACGAAACTCCCAGATCCGCGATGATCCCCTGCGGCCGTCGGCCACCCACCACCCTCTTAACTTCTGAGAAATTTGCGTGCGTTAACGTCACTCTTTGTCCGAATGGCTCAAGCCGCTTGCGTGCGGCCTCCACAGCCTCTGTATCCTGATCGATGCCGATAACCGTGGTGTTAGGCGAGGCCTGAAGGATCGCCTCCGTATGACCGCCCAAACCGAGCGTTGCGTCAACGAAAAGCCCACCCTTTTCAGGCTCGAGGAGGCGCATTGACTCGGCGAGCAGGACAGACAGATGTGCACTCGTCCCCGCGGTTCCCGGCATACTCAAAGATCCCAGCAGCCCCTTGGGCTCGGGCGAACGCCTCCGTCACGCCTCCAAATTCAGCGCTTCGTCACTTAAACACTTGTTTTATCTCGAATGCGACCCCGAAAAGCCATATCGGGGAATTGCTTAGTAGCAGAAGGAATTCTAGACCTGGCACGCGCTTGCTGTCAAGAATAATTTCGAGAAATTCTTAATCATGCGCTTTAGTCATCGCCCCGGCTCCCCTCCTGGTTTCGGAGGGGTGTCGCCGCCGCAGTAACGGGTGGCGGTTGAAAAAAGAGAGTCGTCCTCAATTCTCAACTCTCCATTCCCAATTGCTATAATCCCCCGTGCTCATCCAACTCCTGATCTTCGGTGTGCTCGCAGCCGCGGCCAACGTTCTCGGAGGCCTCGTGCTGCTCCCGTCGCACATTCAAAGGAATTTCAAGCGCCTGCTCAAGTACCTGCTCGCTGTCGGTGCCGGATTTATGCTGGCGGTGACGATCGTCGAGATCCTGCCGAAGAGCGTGACGCTCTGGCAAAGCACTCATCCCGCGCCGCTCGGCGATGTCGAACAGCTCGCCGTCCCGATGGCGCTCCTTCTCGCAGGCTTCCTGCTCACGCAGTTTCTCGAACATACCATCGCTCCGCACTTTCATCTCGGCGAAGAGATGCATTGCGAGGACGAAGATCACTCGCACGATCTGCTCTCGACGCGTTCGGCGTACACGGCCGTGGCCGGATTGCTGATCCACACGTTCTTTGACGGAGTGGCGATAGCCGCCGCGTCGCAGATCGACGCGCGTGCCGGGGCGTTAGTTTTTGTCGCGGTGCTGCTGCACAAATTTCCCGAAGGGTTCACGATCGGCTCGATGGTGCTCGCCGCTGGTAAAGGAAGCCGCGCGGTGATTTTCGCGACCTCCCTTTTGGGAATCACCACGCTGCTGGGAGTCGTCATCTTCTATTTCGTCGGCGCGACGTACGCGAACATCACGCCATACGCTCTACCTCTCGCCGGAGGCGTCACCCTCTACGTCGCCGCAAGCGATCTGATCCCCGAGGTCAATCACCATCATGGTGTCTCGATCTGGGGCTCGCTTGCGATCTTCGCGGGCGTTGCGCTGTTTTTCCTAACGCACGAATTACTGCACGTGGTTTTGTAGTTAGTGAGCGACGATATCGACGCCGGTCGTGTTGCTCACCGGCATTAGCGTCCGTGACGCAATTCCGAATGCATACCTGCTCTGCGCGACCGAAACGTTGTAAGTCTCGGCCGCCGAAACATCGCTAAAACTATAGCTGCCATTTCGCGCCGTCGTCGCGGTTCGAGTCGCGCCGGTCGAAGCATTCGTTAACGTAACGATCGCGTTCGTTATGCCTCGTCCCAAACGATTCAAAACACGTCCGCTGACTGTCACTGTCGAAGGACTCGGCGTTCCGACGGCGAATTTCCGATCGTACGTTACTCCGTTATAAACGGCGCGGAATGTCCACGTCCCTGTCGGCGTCGCCGGCAAGTTCCAGCTCCACCACCACCACGAAGCGCTATATGTCGACGGCGAAGTGTGACTCCACGTCGTATAGGTCGAGCCGTCCGGCCGCAGCAGATAATATTGCGTTTGCTGTCCGGCGACCTGATCGCGGTAATACGCCGTGAAATAACCGGTCGTGTTCGGGTTGAGCGTGTAATCGATGTTCGGCGTTTCCTGCGTCGGGCATCCCGGCATTACCGCCGCCGCTGAACCCGTCTGCAAACTGTTGATGCGTGAGTTACGATACGGTTCCTGATTTGCCCAGTACGTGAACGCGTTCATCGAATTGCACGGACCGCTGAAAGGCTCCTGCAATTGGTTCGACGAATTGTAGATCTCAAAATGCAGGTGCGGCCCCGTGGACGAGCCCGAGCTTCCGACGACACCGAGATACTCGCCGACCTCGACGTTGTCGCCGATCTGCTTCGGCGTGACCGAACCGTTTTTCATATGCCAATACCAAGCGACCGAGCCGTCAGCGTGTCGAAGGATGATGTGATTCGCGGGCAGGTTATTCATCGCGCAGTTGCGATCGAAATTCCCGTCCGCACGATCGATGATCGTCCCGGCAGCGGCCGCAATGATCTCTACCTGGCTGTTATCCATCTTGTACCAGCCGAAAGGCCACGAGAAGATGTCCGCGCCGCGATGGTTGTAGCCGCTCGAAACGTCGTAGCTGCGCGCGCCGCAGTTCCAGTCGAGAAGCTGATCGGGATATGCGGGATTTTGATCGACGTAATTCGAGATGCCCTCAACAAAATAATCGTTCAAACCCGCACGCCTCAGTGGCCAGTTGAACAGCACGACCTGCGGGCTCGCATCGAGCAGTCTTCCCGCCTTGCCGAGAGCGTCGATGTTCTGCCGAACGCGCTCCTGGATCTCAGCACGCTCGTCTTCCGAAATATCATCAACTATCTCCGGCGCAACACCGCCGCCCGAATTCACCAGGGTTCGCACACGCGCGCCCCGCTGACCAAACGACGCAGAGACCATGCACGCCAAAACAACAACTCCCGCACAAGCCCTCATCAACAACGTCATCGACCGCAACCTCCGGTAATTTGTGGGATCAGATATGGAGTTTTTAACACAGATCGTGCACAGGAGAGAAGGAATTTCGTCCGCCTGGCGCGCCAAGGCGCGCCAGACGCCATTTAAAAAAAATCGCATAAGTCCTTTGTTTTCAGCGAAGGCCGCGCGAAAAAACCCTCAATGTTTGCGCCTTGGCGCGCCAGGGTTGTTAAGCAATAGCTTGATCGGCTGCGCCGAAAGAAAACTTGGCAAAACCCAAGGAAGGGTGTCGTAGGAGGCGTTCCTTAGCCGCTCGAGTCTCCGCTCGAGCCTTTGTTTTTGACCTTCGGCTGTCAGGGTCGGCATAGCTTAATCATATTTTCTATTCTCTTCCGGATAAAGCTGTTCGAGTTTTTCGGGGAGCTGATCGGATTCGAGTTCGCCTTGGCAGCATAAGATCCGGTCAGGCTTGCCTGTTGTTGCGCATGCCTCACTCGTTGTCACTCCTCCAACTGCACTCACGTAGAATTAATCATCAGTACTGCACCCTGATCCCCGATTTCACAGAGTTTAAGTATTCGAAATTAGGAGCAGAGCGTCCGTTCTCGTACGTGATCGTAAAGCTGTATCGTTTCGCCGGATCGAACGAGAATTCGAACGTCGCCTTTCCATATGGCTGAAAACCACGAATGCTACGAAGGTCCAAACGATTGTCCTTGATCTCGCCGACGATCTCGGTGCGTCCCAAGTAATACAGATTTTCAGTCAAGGAGAGCTTGATCGGCAGGAAATGGTACTGCCACTCGTACACCTGCGTGAGACCCGCGAAAGCACGGAATATGGCATATTGCGGGATCACGAAGTGCACTGTCTTTGCCTTGTTCTGGAACACCTCAGCAGTGAGTTTCCTTCCTGCTTCTATCCCAAATTGCGGGGTTATTTCATAGCCTGACCGAACAACGACATCCTTATAGAAATCTTTGAAATCTTTGAACTCCTTGTTCTCGAGCAGGTCCGTCTGCAGATACGCGCGTTGCGCGGCGATCGAATGCTGCCACCTGTCGAAGTTAATACTGATCCGAGCCGCTCCCAGCGCGTTCACGCGCGCAAGACGACGGTCCATCTCAAAGCGCGGACCGGCCCTGAGATCAACGGAATAGATCCGAAGCACAGGCCGCCGCATCCAGCTCGAGTAGCACGGCAACGGTATGGTGTGGTGTTTACCGTCGGTCAGCACCGGAAGCGGGTCCGCGACGATGCCGGTCGTCGGCTTCAGTTCTGGCGCTTTATCAAGCGAGCAACCAGGCGTTCGCTTGAAGTTGTCGAACGTTTTGTTCAGGGTGGGCAGATCGAGGATGATCGAGTTTTTCGATTTCGTCGCTCCCAAACCGAGATCGAATGAGACCGTTGGCTCGAGCAGAAACACTTCGTCACGAGAGGCCTTGAGCCGGTGTCGAAACCCACCGCTGAAATTGAATTGAGGTTTAAGATTACCACCGAACTCTGAGGCGAGTGTGAGATCGATGACCGGCTTCGGATTCGGCTGCGGCAGTCCGGCGACCGCGATCTTTGTAGCGGCCGTGAGTTCCTTATTTCCCGTTTCGTCTTTCGCCTTATCGTCGGCCGTGGTTTGTACGATCAAATAATGATTTCGAGCCTCGGGCAGCTTGTCCTTGTAAGTCGCAACCATCTGGAACGGTGTCTTGCTCTCGACCTTTCGGGTCTCTATGGGTTGTGAAGCGACATCCACTTCTGAGTGATCGGCCGAAACGGCCAAGGTTATTCGGCTCACAGTGGCTGAATCCTTTCGCATTCCGACGTTACTCTCAATATAAATACTGTCGCGCGACGTGTTGTATGGCTTTAGTGAGAGCTGGGTGGACGGTTCGAGCCGCATAACCGGCAGCTTTTTTCCGCCCCAGGTGGCGTTCACCACATTGATGAGATAGATAGTGTCAAAAGCGAGTGGTTTATCGATCGTGACCCAAACCTGTTCGGCGTTATTTTTAAGCTCTACCTTAGTAACGCGTACATCGTCCAATTTCTCCGCGCGGATCCCAATGCCGTTAGGGTCAACAAGCTTGTAAACCGTGTAGTTTTTGCCGTCACCGAGGACGGGTGACTCGGCGTCGCTGATGACTTTGCCGGGGTTCGTAATAACCAGGGTTTTCATCTCGGACCGAATTCGAACGTTCTGCGCGGAACTTTTGCTCTCAAGGAACAGTAAACACGCAATAAAAACGAAGAAGGCGGCAATGTATCTCATATCGGGTTGTTCGGGTCACATCGGTATAGCTGATCGCGCAAATTGCCGACCGATTGTATCGGGCCTCCGCTAGGATCGAACTGCGAGTCCTGAAGCTCCTTAGCCTGAGCACAAGCTTTGAAGTAGTCATGGGACTGGATCGTGGAGATAAGCTTACGCACGCCCTTTGGGTAGTAATCCGCCGGATGATTACCCGTGCTCTCCGTCCACATATGCTTGAGGTTGGTGGTGGACACGGCATCCGTGTGCTCCGGCGACCAGGAATCGAACGCTTCGTCAAGATGCTGCGCAACGGGATCGGGCGCAATGTTTGTTGTATTCATACAGTTCAGCGACAGGCCAGCCGCGGCAACGGCGACCAAAAGGAGCGATCGACTCAGCGATTGCATATAGAAGCGGACCTCTCTGTTTTTAGGATTAAGTGCCAAGGTTCGGGAGTAATGCGGGATCTCCTCGGACCACTTAATAGAGAAATGCTGCCGCGGCGCACGGGAGGCGGCTCTCAAACCCCTTGGAAAAAACTGCTTGAATGAGCGCGAGTATACGCTTGTTTTGAAATGTGTCAATAGGTGTGCCGAAAACTCCACTCTCGGTAGTCCAGGCGTCGAGAACCACCCCGTCTCCCGACAAAAGACGTCGGGATCCACCCCTCCTTCGTAAGGAGGAGAGTTGTTGTTTATTCCCGGCGGTCTGCGCATTCGCCAAACTACCACCCCGTCGCCCAGAGGGGCGACACCCCTCCTTCGTAAGGAGGGGAGTTGTTGTGTCCCACGTGATTCGGAGAAATTGGGCTAAAGCCCGAACGAATCGCCGGCCGTCAACCGTTTGGCTAAAGCTAACGGCAATTCACAGAGCAGAAGCAGATTCGTGAATCCGAGAACCTTCGAGATTCTACGGAACAAACTTCACCGCTCGTCGTAAGACATCAGCGGAGTTGAACTAAATTCGAATGAGAGAACCTTTGATAGCTGGAATTTTGAGCTTGCTGGTCCCGGGGCTTGGTCAGATCTATAACGGCCGGATACTAATTGGCATCATTTGGCTGGTCGTGACCGGATTCTCGTGGATAGGGTCGGTGGGGTTTTTGGGATGGATCATCCATCTCGTCGCCGCCTGGTGTGCTTACAGCTATGCGAAGGACCATCCTGTGCGGGTGTAGTTTGTCTTCAACACGATCCTCCTCTAAGAACCCGGCGTCGCGTGATGCCGGGTCTTTTTTCGGGGGGAATTTCACCACAGAGGACAGAGAGGGCACAGAGAGAAGACAAGGGGTAGTTGAATCGGTATGATTATGGCTTGTTTTTACTGAGTGCTGAGGTGCTGAGTGCTGAGTGCTGACTGCTTATTGCTGTGGTAAGGGAAGGAATTCCATTCGTGCTTGTTCCCGTCGTGATCGCGGCGGTGCTTGGAATATTTGGACTGTGGTGGATCGCCGCGGCGTTTGCTGCGGTGGCGCTGTTTATGATGTTCTTTTTTCGGGACCCGGCGAGGACCGTGCCTGAGGATGAAAGGATCATCGTTTCGGCGGCCGACGGAGTTGTAACGCGTGTCGAGGAGAACGCGGATTCCAAGGTTGTGAGCGTTTTTCTATCGCCGCTTGACGTTCACATAAACCGTTCGCCGATCTCGGGCAAGATCTCGCAGATCATCTACACAAAAGGCCACAAAAAACCCGCGACAAGCAACAAAGCGAGCCTTGTCAACGAACGAAATTCAATAGTCATCGACGGCGACGGCATTACACTCACTTGCACGCAGATCGCCGGCATCCTTGCCCGCCGCATTGTCTGCTGGCCGCACGAGGGTGATATTCTGTCACGCGGTCAAAAGTATGGGCTGATCAAGTTCAGCTCGCGCACCGATCTGCTGATGCCGGCCAATGTAGAGCTGGCGGTGAAGGTCGGTGACCGTGTTCGCGGCGGCGAGACGATCATCGCGCGGTACTAACTTCTCCTCGATGGCAGACGAAGAACAACAACCACCTCACAAAGGTTTGAAGAAGGGATTGTACGTGATCCCGACCCTCTTCACGGCGGCGAACGTCGCGATGGGATATCTCGCCGTGCTGTCATCGATACGCGGATTTCACGTTGCCGATACTGATCCCGCGCTTGCGGCGAGTTATTTCAATTCGGCGGGTCTTGCGATCGGTCTTGCCATCCTCTTTGACACGGTTGACGGACGCATCGCGCGCGCGACGCGAACGGCGACTGAGATCGGAGTTCAATTCGATTCACTCGCGGATGTTCTAACATTCGGGATCGCGCCGACCGCACTTGTGTACGCGTGGGCTATCGGGCCGACATTTACAGAGAATACGTTCGGTCATAACCTCGCGGTCTTTATCCTGTTTATGTTCCTGATGTGCGGCGCGTTTAGGCTTGCACGTTTTAATCTGCAGGCGATGCGCCCGGCGAAGCTCGTAGAAGGCGCGACGAAGGTCGATAAGAAGGCGTTCGTCGGACTGCCGATACCGCCCGCGGGCGGATTGCTCGCGGCGATAGTACATTTCGCACCGATGCCGTTGAGCTTTTACGGTTTTCAGCAGTCGCATTATTACAGCTACGCACTGATGGCGTTGATCGGAACGCTTTCGATCCTGATGATCTCGACGATCCGATACACGAGTATGAAAGCTCCCGGCGGGAGCGGCAGGCAGGGTTTTTTGCTTGTGTTGGGAATAGTAGCCGCCGTGATGGCGATCTACTTTTACTCGCAGTACGCGTTGGTCGGCATAGCCGCACTCTACGTCGCGCACGGTGTGATCTTTTGGATATTCAGATCGTTGTTTATGCGATCGAAGGCTGAAGCGGCTAGTTGAAGAATTCTGCGATCGTCTCGACGACGTACTCCTGCTGCTCAGGCTTTAATTCAGGATAGATAGGAAGCGCGAGCGTTTCTTTTGCGGCCTTTTCCGATTCGGGTAGGTCGCCCTCGCGGTAGCCGAGATAGGCAAAACATTCCTGTAAATGCAGCGGCACCGGATAGTAAATGTCGGTGCCGATCCCTTTTTCTGCGAGAAACGTTTTCAGCTCGTTGCGTCGACCGGGGACGCGCACTACGTATTGGTTGTAGATGTGCCGCGCGTTTGGCCGCTCGACAGGCAGCACGACCTGTTCAGTTAACCCGTGATCGGTAAAGAGTTGTTCGTAACGCGCTGCATTCGAGCGACGCTGTTCGGTCCACGTTTCAAGATGCGGCAGCTTGACGCGAAGCACCGCTCCCTGGAAACCGTCGAGACGTGAATTCAGACCGACGTATTTGTGATAGTACTTTTCTTCCGCACCGTGAACGCGCAACGCACGCAGTTTTTGCGCGAGCGCATCGTCATTCGTCGTCACGAATCCGCCATCGCCCATACCGCCGAGATTCTTTGACGGGTAGAAACTGAAAGCTCCGATATCGCCGATGCTGCCGGCACGAATGTTGTTCTCCTCCGCGCCGATCGCTTGCGCAGCGTCTTCGACTATTGCAATTTCGCCGGCGACCTTCTTTAAGGCAGCCATATCGGTACATTGCCCGTAAAGGTGGACCGGCTCGATCGCTTTTGTGTTTGCAGTGATCTTTTGCGCGATCTTCGCGACGTCGATGTTGTATGTGTCGGGTTCGATGTCGACGAAGACAGGTTTCGCTCCGAGCCGCGTGATCGCACTGACCGTAGCAAAAAAACTGTAAGGTGTCGTGATGACCTCGTCGCCAGGACCGATATCGTATGCCATCAACGCGAGAAGGATCGCGTCGCTGCCGGAAGCACAGCCGATCGCGTGTTTTACGCCGCAATATTCGGCGAGCTCATTTTCGAGTGCTGCAACCTCGCCGCCGAGAATAAAGCCGTTCGAATCGAGCACGCGGCCAAGAGCGGCCTCGATCTCCGGGCGAAGAACCTCGTTCTGTTCTTTGAGGTCAAGTAGGGGCACGTCCATCGAATAAATGTTATCGAATGCGTTGTGCGTTTGCATTCGCGGGCGGGAGTTTCTAGCCTTTTCGATAGTGATCGAGAATCTCAAAAAACACACGTTGCTGATCATCCGACGGCTAAAGAAAGCTTATCCCGACGCTCACTGCGCGTTGGATCACACAAATGCTTTCGAGCTGCTGATCGCAACGATCCTGTCCGCACAATGCACGGACGCGCGAGTGAATATCGTGACGGCCGATCTCTTTCGCAAATATCGCGGACCGGAAGATTATCTGAAGGTAAGCCAGCGAGAGCTGGAGAAAGACATTCACTCGACCGGATTTTTCCGCAACAAAGCAAAGAATATTCAAGCCGCGTGCCGACGTATCATCGATGTCTATGACGGCGAGATACCGCGAACGATGGACGAGATCCTAACGCTTGGCGGCGTCGCCCGCAAAACGGCGAATGTCGTGCTCGGAAATGCGTTCGGCATTGCATCGGGCGTTGTCGTCGACACGCACGTCACGCGTCTGTCGCAGCGGCTCGGGCTTACGACACACAACGACGCGGTGAAGATCGAGCGCGATCTGATCGGCCTTGTACCGAAAAGAGATTGGGTGCTATTCCCGCACTTGATGATCTCGCACGGCCGCGCCATCTGCATCGCGCGGAAACCCAAGTGCGGTGATTGCGTACTCAACGACATTTGTCCCTCCGCATTTCAATTCTGATGTTGCCGAAATAGACCCTTGATTTTCCGGGTTCGGGGTTATAATTCCCGATAAATAATGCCGGAAACGCAGAACGTCACAGAGATGCTCGAGGCGATGAGCGCAGGCGACTCGACCGCGCCTGACAAGCTTTTGCCTGTAGTTTATGAGGAGCTTCGGCGTCTTGCGAGTGCGTATATGCGAAATGAACGCAGCGGTCATACGCTGCAGGCGACGGCGCTCGTTCACGAGGCTTATATTCAGCTCGTCGACTGGAAGAACGTCACCTGGCAGAACCGAGCACATTTTTTTGCGACGGCTGCGCAGGTTATGCGGCGAATTCTCGTCGATCACGCACGCGAGAAGAATGCTCTTAAACGCGGCGGCGGTGTAAAGACGATAGCACTAGACGACGCCATAAGCTTTCCCAACCGAAAGGAGATCGATATCGACTCGCTCGATTTGGCACTCACGGAGTTGGAATCATTCGATCCTCAACAGGCCAAGATCGTCGAGCTTCGTTTTTTTGGCGGCCTGACGATCGCAGAGACCGCGCACGCGTTGGATATTTCGGATTCGACGGTAAAACGCGACTGGCAAATCGCGAAAGCCTGGCTTTACAACCATCTCAAAAACTGACGTATGGACCCCGCAAGATGGGCATCAGTTAAGAACATCTTTGCCGAGACGGTGGATCTCGATCCGGCCGAACGAAAGCTGACGCTCGACTCGATCTGCGACGGAGACCCGGACTTACGCCGCGAGATCGAGGCGCTGCTCGCGTCGAACGACGAAGCAGAGGACTTCATAGAAGACCCCGCATTCACAGTTGCTGACGCGGTGCCCGCGGACAACGATTGCCTGCGCAATAAGGTGATCGGTCATTACCGGATCACGGGCGAGATCGGCCGCGGCGGAATGGGAGCCGTCTATCTTGCCAGCCGAAGCGACGGCGAGTTTGAGCATCAGGTCGCGATCAAGGTTGTCGGGAATTCCTTCCTGGGTCAGGAAAGCCTCGACAGGTTTCGGCGCGAACGCCAAATACTCGCCCGGCTCAATCATCCGAACATCGCAAGGTTATTGGACGGCGGCGTAACGGACGACGGACTTCCCTATCTCGTTATGGAATATGTCGAGGGCGAGCCGCTGGTCGAGTACGCCGACAAGCACGAGCTCTCGCTGGATGAGCGTCTCCGGCTGTTCGTAAAGATCTGCCGCGCTCTCGCGTATGCACATGGGAACCTGATCGTTCATCGCGATATCAAGCCGTCTAACATACTCGTAACTGCCGACGGCGAACCAAAGCTTCTCGACTTTGGCCTTGCGAAGATCCTCGATATCGAGAGCGACCACATTCGAACCGCGACGTCATTTCGCGCACTCACGCCGGCATACGCATCGCCCGAGCAGATCCGCGGTGACCCGATCACAACCGCATCCGATATCTATAGCTTGGGCGTCGTGCTTTACGAGCTGCTTACCGGCTCGCGACCTTTCAACTATGAATCGATGACGTATGAAAAGATGTTGAAGGTCGTATCGTTCGTCGAGCCCACAAGACCGAGCGAGATCGATACTTCGGGGAGCGAGACGAAGCCGGCACCCGGCGTCCCTCTTCCATCGCTCAAAGGCGATCTCGACAACGTCGTGATGATGGCGCTCAGAAAGGAACCGGAGCGCCGATACGGTTCCGCCGAACAGCTCGCCGCGGATATCGACCGGCATCTCAACGACTTGCCGGTGACCGCAACGCCGGACACCGTCGGTTATCGCTTGTCGAAATTCGTCCAGCGGAACAAGGTTGCGACCGCGGCCGCTGCGTTGATCATGATCGCTGTGGGCCTCGGTCTGGTGACCACGACGTGGCAGGCACGCGCGGCGGCACGCGAACGCGATCACGCGCGCCGTGAAACGGAGAAGGCCGAGCAGCTCAATGTTTTCCTGCAAAGCATCTTGTCTGCCGCGTCGCCCGAGGCAAAAGGAAAAGACGCGAAGGTGATCGAGGTTCTCGACGATGCGGCCGCAAGGCTGGATAACGAGCTAGCGGACCAGCCTGAGCTCAAAGCAAAGGCACTGACGACCATCGGGCGCACATACGACGATCTTGGGCTCCCCGAAAAGGCCGAGCCAAAACTTCGCGAAGCTCTCGCTATTTACGATGGGCTCGCGGCCGCAGATCCGCACGACGTCACCGTCACAAAAGCGTTTCTCGCGGAAACGCTTGTCGATGAATACAGATTCGACGAGGCCGAACCGATGGCGAATGAAGTCGTCGCAACGCTTAGAAACGCCCCTGCGAATAAGGAGTTAGCCGCCGCCCTGTTTCTCTTGGGAGAGCTACGCGTGCGTGAGGGCAAGTACGACGAAGCTCAATCGCTGCTGAATGAATCGATCTCGACATGCGACATGCTGCCGGGCGCCGAATTCGAGTGCGCTTATTATCGCGTCTCGCTGGGCCGTGCGAAGCAGTTCGCCGGCGATCTGGACGGCGCGGAGTCGATCTATCGGCGGTCGCTCGCGGTTTTTCAAAGAGAGCCGGCCCGCTACGCCTTCAGGATGGGCATACTTCTGACAAATCTGGGCGACACTCTTCTCGGAAAAGGTGACTGGGATGGTTCGATCGCGGCGCTGAGCGACGCTGACCGCATATTCCACGACCACGCCGGCGAGTCCCTGTATCAGGTGATCACTAAGTTCTATCTCGCCCGCGCATATTCCGAAAAGAAGGACGACGCGCACGCCGCTGAATCTGCTCGTGCAGCCGTCGACATCGGCAGGAGCATCGCGTGGACCGAGAACCGTAACTTTATCGGTGCATTACGTGTTCTTGGCTCGAGCCTCACGCGGCTCGGCAAACCCGGCGACGGCGAACCTTACCTGCGCGAAGCGCTCGATATGGCGAACAAACACCTCAAACCGGAGGACAAGCGGATCGCGGAGATCGAGGTGGGGCTCGGCGAATGCCTGATCGCAAAACGTCGCTACGCCGAGGCTGAACACCTGCTTCTCGACGCGCTCGAAAAACAAAACGCGGCAAAGGCGACCGGTCCCGACCCGCGCATTGAAACGCGCAGTCATCTTGCCAGCCTGTATCGCGCGTGGGGCCGTCCGGGCGACGCGCGGAATTACCAGTAATGTTTGACTCCGTAATTCTTACGGTCGCGGCGTGAGCGCCGGCTGCGGCGTCGGCGTGGGCGTTGGGGTCGGACGCGCAGCGGGCAATGCCGGCATATCGGCCGAGGCAAATCGCGGAAGCAGATCGTCGCGCATCGCAAGCGTATAGACGGCGGCTGCGAAGATGATCGCCGATGCTTTTACATCCGGCTCGATGATGCGTTCGTAGGTGTCGAGATTTGTGTGCCACGTGACGTTGAAATACTCGATCGGGTCCTGAGCCGCATCGATGCCCGGAAGTCCGGCCTGGTTGAACGACGTATGGTCGCTGCCGCCGAGGCCGCGGCTCTTCGACGAATTAACTCCCGCGAATCCCAGATCTGAAAAAGGCGCAAGCGCGTCGCGCAGCACGGTTGCCGCTTCGGGCGGTCCGAATACCGACAACCCACGCGCACGGCCCGTTCCCTCGTCGATATTGAAGTATCCGCCGAACTTGCCATACTCCGGTCCCGGGTTCTCGAATGTGCCGAAATGCTGCTTTACATACGCGAGGGAGCCCAACAGGCCTTCTTCTTCACCGCTCCAGCATGCGACACGAATTGTGCGTCGAGGTTTGACGCCGATCGCTTTGAGAATGCGTGCGGCCTCCATCATCGTCGCGCAGCCGATCGCGTTGTCGGTCGCACCGGTCGACGAGTGCCACGAATCGAGATGCCCGCCGAGCATAATGACCTCGTCCTTTTTGTCCGTACCCGTGATCTCGCCGACCACGTTGTAGCTCGTCACTCCGTCAGGAACGATGCGGCTGCGAAGGTCGAATTCCAACCTTACCGGCGTCTTGTCCTGCAGCAGACGATAGATGCGGCCGAAATCTTCGTTACGCATCACCACCGTCGGGACGACCTTTGTAATGTCGTATGTGCGGTTATTGAACGCACGCACCGCACCGCGGTCGAGCTGCGATTCGTTTATACGAACCAGAACATTGTTGTCGACAAAAAACTTGTCGACCTGTTCGGCGATCTGCAGCCCCGTCAAGGCATTCGGTCTCGGCGGCGCGGTCGGCGGCCGGTTGCCGCGCGGAAAATTGGATGGGCAATCAGCCGGCTTCTTTGTCGGGTCCATCTGGCATTTGATGACCTCGTCCGCTGTGTGTTTGGGTCTCGGTTCGGTCGATTGATCGATGAACGTCGGCTTGCCGTAGAGCACGATCTTGTTCGCGACGAGTGGCTTCATCGTGTCCAGATACGCTGCAAGTTCTTCCTGCGTCGGCGCCTGCCGCACTTCCGGATTCGTGGGAGCAGGAACGGTCGGGATCACAAAACTCACCGTGTCGGACGTAACGATGCCCTTCGTTGACGGCGTCCACGCGAGCACCTCATACGTGAGCGTGTCCTGTACGGGCGAGAGCATCAGCCCGGTGTTGCGTTCATTCACCCAACCCGGATGACCGAATTCCCACGGCTCGAGCTCCGCCTTATCGAATCCCCACGACAACATTTCGCGTGCCGCCCACTTTGCCGCGTTCACGTGATTCGGGCTGCCGGTCAGACGCGGGCCGTACATATCCGTGAACATATGCAGCGTGTGCATTATCTTGGAATTGTCATTCTCCTCTTTGCGGATCGCAGCATAGACCTCTGCGGTCTTTGCATCCTGCGCGAACAACGTCGCGGGAAGAAATAGGGATTGAACGAGCAGCAAGACAGCTGCGAGACGGATAGTGTGTGCTCTCATAGATGTTTTTTTTTGAATTATACAGGAGTGATCGAACAAAGGTTTCGAGTTCTAAACAAAAAAGACACGCTCGTGAGGCGTGTCTTTCTCGAATTGCTTTTGTACGGACCTACTTCGTATCGACCTCAAGCTTGGTCGCAGACGCGTAGCCGATCGTCTTGCCGCCCTGGCCGATCAGCGTTACCTGACTGCAGTTCGTATCAACCGCAGCCTGGTAAACCTGCTTCAAAAATTCTTCCTTCTTCTCTTTTGATAGCTTGTCGAACGACGGCTGCATTTGGGCGTAGAACATTTCACCGCTCACGCGTGCGGCCTTGATATGCGCAGCGAGCGGGGTGTTGGTAATGTCGTAGGCCTTGACGTTATTCGTGGACGCTTTTTCGCCCGCGGCGAAGTTCGCCCAGATAAACAGGCCGATCGACGCCGCGATCATAACGCCTGAGAAGATCAGCAGCCACTTATTGACCGAGCGCAAGCTCGCCTTGATGCGGCTGACGGTCGGGTCGGGCGGGACGAGCGGCTCGTCCGCTTCGACCTTGCGGTATTTGCTGTTATCGACGCGTATCGGTTCGAAAACCTTTGATTGAACCGGTGCCTCGGCCGCCGGTGCCATTGGCTGCGTCAATTCACCGAGCTGCTTCAAAAGGTCCGGCAGCTCGAGCGTTTTGCCTGTAACCTCTGAGACCGTCAGATCATGCTCGCCGTACTTAAGACGAAGGCTGTCTGAATCGAGCTTTTGACGCTCGCGATCGATGAGCTCGACGTATGCGTTACCGATCCGAATATTGCAGTCGATCGCCGCGGCCGCGACCTGCGGTGCGTAGAAGAGCTCAGCAATGCTCTCCTTAAACATTCTCAAACGACCGAAGAAATCCGACTCGATCAGCTGATCGAACGAGGCTGCATTCTCTGCTTCGATGGCGAGATCCTCAAAGCTGAGAGCGGTGAGCATCACCTTGCTGTCGTCTTCGTCCACCGCGTAAAGCGGGATACTCGACCAGTCGCTGTAGAGAGTGTTGATGTGCCCGAGCATCTCTTCACGCTTGAAGAGACACACGCGCTTCTCCTGACCGACGGCACGTGAAAAAAGACGCGTGATAACAAAATCGAATTTCGAGCGGACCTGTTCCGAATACGGCAGATTACGATAGAAACGTCCGAGTGAGAGCAGAGCCTGCGAGCTCAAGGCCGGACGCGAACGTTCGCAATATTGACGTAGCGCGGAAACCGGCACCTCGCGATCGCGAACTGCGAGCGCCGTGCACCAGCTTTCCGTCTCGTGCATCAGATTGTATTCGGCGGTCGCGTGCTCCTCCGAACTTCCGGCGTCGCTCGTGTTGAGAAACGTGCTTAATGCCTTTTTCGCGTTGAAATCGTCAAATGGTTTTGGAATGAGCTTGAGGTATTCCCGCTCCACGCCGGTGATCACGTGCTCGACCATTTGGAGGCTCGACACTTCGGCGACAGCTTTCTTTTTGAAGAATTCTGCGTTCGCCTTCGGCCTGGCGGGCGCCGAAACATGTTCTACGGGCTCGGCGACATCTACGACCTCGGTTTCGTGGATCGCCATTTCGGCGTCCTCATCGCTCGCCTCGGGAACGATGGCCTGCGCCTCGCCACCGTCGGACGCGACGAGATCATAGGCCGGTAGGTCGTAATCCCGGTTCGGGACCTCGGTTTCATCGAAAGCATTATGGGAGTCATCGATGTCGGTCTCGACAACAGTTGTTTCGAGAAGGTTCTCCTGCTTCAATTCGACGACCAGGTCTTCGAAGACATTCATTTTGTTGGCACCTTGAAAAAGTTGGGGGCAATTAGGCTTGGGAGAAAGTAGAAACAGCCTACGGGAGTATCTGTCGGATCTCGCCGCTCTGCGTCAGCTCATAAACGTACGTGACGCCTTCGCCTGCGATGTCACGCGTCGCGGTGATCGTGTAACCCGCGCGAAGCTCGGTGTCGGTAGGAGTGGCCGGCGTCATTGAGAGAACGAATTTACCGCGATTCACTTGGTTTCCAGACGTAGTTCCGAGACTGTTGCCGAGCGCGCTGTTTATCTCGGTCACGCGGCCGAAGCGGTTGTTCTGGGAGAAGAAATTCATCTGCGTGGAAGAGATCGTGCGAAGCGAGGCGTATGTGTTGCCGTTCTCAGCGGCGCGAATGCCCTTCTGCAATGCGGGCACAGCCAGAGCGGCAACAATGCCGATCACGACAACAACGATCAGCAGCTCGACTAACGAAAAACCCTTTTCAGTTCTCGACATTTTCTTCCTCGCAGCACGTCGAGTGACATAAATTGGCACTCGAAATTTGACAAGATACGGCAATCGCCGCCTGATCCCTGCCGCAAAAGCCGTAGAACTAACGTAAAACTGTGCCTTTTATGGCGGGAATCCTTTCTCCCGGCGACTGAGTTTGCAACCTATATGCCACAAAAGCCCGTAAATAAAGGACTGTTTCCTTTTAGGGGGATTTTTACTAAGCTATACGTTTTGTCGCTGACAGAATGGCGGCGTCTATGAGGGTAGAAGAGGGATAGATTGAGCGCCACCGTCGAGCAAACCATCGAAACTTATGGTATCCAGAATTGGGGTGCCGACTATTTCGGTGTCAATCGAAAGGGCAATCTCATCGTCCATTCGCCCGAAAATGAGACGCACGTCGCAGACGTAAAAGAGATCATCGACGACCTCCGAAAACGGGGCGTCAACACACCCGTACTGCTTCGCTTTCCCCAACTGATCTTCGGACAGATCCGTAAGCTGCAATCCGCTTTCAAGAAATCCATAAAGGAATTCGACTATCAGGGCGGACATCTCTGTGTCTTCCCGATGAAGGTCAACTCGAACCGCGCCGTTGTCGAAGAGTATCTAAAGGAAGGCACACGATACGATTTTGGTCTCGAAGCCGGTTCAAAAGCCGAGCTTTATGCTGCCCTCGGTGTCGAGCAATCGCCTGACAGTCTGCTCGTGCTCAACGGTTTTAAGGATCGTGACTTTGTTAATCTGGCATTCGCCGGCACGCTCTCAGGCAAGAACGTCGTCATCGTCATCGAGAAGATGAGCGAGCTCGACCACACGCTCGACATTGCCGCGAAACACGCTACTGCGAATCCCGACCTTCCGATGCCGATGGTCGGCGTCCGCGTGAAACTCTATTCAAAAGGCTCGGGCAAATGGGAAAAGAGCGGCGGCGAGGCGGCCAAATTCGGACTGACCACGACCGAGATCCTCGAATGTATTCGACGTCTGCAGGAAGCCGGCCGGGCCGATATGCTGAAGCTTCTTCATTTCCATATCGGCTCTCAGCTCACCGACATCAAGCGGATCAAGAACGCGATGAAGGAGGCCGCCCGCACCTACGCCAAGATCCGCAAGATGGGCATCGACATCACGTATCTCGACGTCGGCGGCGGCATGGCGGTCGACTATGATGGTTCACGCACGTCGTTCGAATCATCCGCAAATTACAACGCACGCGAATTCGCAAACGACGTCATCTACGTCATCAAGACGGTGTGCGACGACGAGAACGTTCCGCATCCCACGATCATCCAGGAATCGGGGCGTTATATGTCCGCCTATCACGCGATCCTTGTCACCAACATTCAGGATGAGATCGAAACGGTCGTTGAGAGCCATACGGCCTTTGAAATAACGCGCGACGATCCGCCGATCGTGCACGAGCTCCACGACCTGTATAGCACGCTAAATGGCAAGAATTATCGCGAGTATTATCACGACGCGCTTGAGAACCGGGACGAGCTGTTCACGATGTTCAACCTTGGCCTGATCTCGCTCGAGGCTAAAGGCAAGGGCGAGGTCCTCTTCTGGGATATTTGCGAACAGGCTGACAAATTCGCCCAGCAAAAGAAGTATGTAGCAGAGGAATTCGACGACCTTCGGCGCCTGATGTGCGCCAAATATTTGGCCAATTTTTCAGTATTTCGCTCGATGCCGGACAACTGGGCGCTAGAGCAATTGTTCCCTATAATCCCCATCCATAAACTCAACAAAAAGCCCGTCGAATATGCTACGCTCTGTGATATAACCTGCGATTCCGACGGTATTGTGGATAAATTCGTCGACCTTCACGACGTAAAGCCTGTCCTCGAATTACACCCGTTGGTAAAGGGCGAGCCGTACTATCTCGCGATGATGCTGGTCGGTGCGTACCAGGAAGTTATGGGCAATAACCATAACCTTTTTGGAGTTCCGCACGAAGCGCATATTTATATCGGCGAAGACGGATATATCGTCAATAAGGTGGTTTACGGAGCGACGCTCGGCGACGCTGTAACGAGCGCAAGGTTCGAGCCCGGACAGCTGCACGATACATTCCGCCGTGCCGTTCTGAAGAGGGTCAAAGACGGCGATCTATCGAACGCCGAGGGCAGCAAGGTTATAGAGTTTTACGAGGACCAGGTCGAAAGTTACACGTACCTGACACCCTCCAACGGAAAGGACGCCGCGAAGAGATAAGTACTGCTCTCGCGATTCAAAACTATGGTAGCTCAAAAGAAATCAAAAGCCTCGAAATTCCTGACCGTGCCGACGCGGCCGGTCCCGATCGATCGCGACAGATCGGTCGCCGGGCTTTTGGAAAAAATGGAGGGCGCCGGCTTTGGCGCCAAACAACTTGCCGAGGCGCACCGCATCTGGCTCGATATGATGGACGACAACGCGACCATCTACCTTTGCGGCTCGGGCAATCTCATCACGTCAGGAATGAGACGCTTGCTCGCGTATGTGATCAAGAATCGTTTCGTCGACGTCATCGTAATGTCCGGAACGGTCCTTTACAATGACATTCACGAGATCCTCGGCCGCAATCATTTTCAGGCTCATCCGAATATGGCGGATGAGGAGCTGGATTCTGCTGACGTTTCTCGGCTCGGCGACGTGCTTGCGAACCGCGAAGAATATCAGGAAGCCGACGAATGGATCGGCAGCATCATCAATCAACTGGAACAAGGGCGTGCATATTCGGGCCGTGAATTCCTCGGTCTGATGGGCCGCGAGCTCTCGGAGATCGCGCACGAGGATGGCATTTTGACTTCCGCGTTCAAGTCGCGCGTTCCTGTTTATTGCCCTGATATTGCGGGCTCGGAGCTTGCCATCGGATTCGCGAGAGCGAAGTTCGAAAAGAAGATACACATCTCACTCGACAGCTCGCAGGACGCACTCGAGATGATGCAGATCGCGCAGAAGACACGAAACTCCGCGATCATCACGGTGGGCAGCTACTGCGCGCAGCACATGGTTAACGTCGCAGAGCTCGCGGGATACATCACGCGTTCAAATCCGCGAGGACATAAGTACGCGGTCTCGATCTCGACCGATACTGTGCCGCTCGACGCGCGCACACCGTCCTATGCCGGCAACCACACTTGCGTATTCGGCAAGCTGCACAAAGGCGCGACGACCGCTTACGTTCCGTGCGATCCGTCGATCGCTCTTCCGATGATCATCACTGCTCTCTCCCAAACTGCCGCGAAGTTTATGAAAGGACGCAAGCGTCCGACATTCAGCTTCTCAGGCAAGGAGATGAGCATCTCGGTTCCTTAATATGTCAGAGTCGGCAACATTGCCGATGAATTTCGGCGGTATAGACGACGAGCGTTACTCGAATTTTGAGGACGCTCGCGTTCTTATTTTACCCGTCGCTTACGAAGGGACTGTCTCATACGGCGGTGGTACCGGCGCCGGTGCGATGGCGATCGTCGATGCGTCGCGTAATATGGAGCTCTACGAAGAGGAGACCGACGCTGAGGTCTATCAGATCGGCATCCACACCCTTCCTGAGTTTACGCCGCGTGATACGCCGGAAGCGATGATGTCCGCTCTTTACGAGTACTCGAAAGAGCTCGTCGCGTCGGGCAAGTTCATTTGCATGCTCGGCGGCGAACATTCTGTTTCAGCGCCGATCATCAAGGCTCATCACGAAAAATACGACAACCTTAGCGTCCTGCAGATCGACGCGCACGCCGACCTTCGTGACAGCTATGACGGGACACCGCATTCGCACGCGTCGATAATGGCGCGGGTGGTCAAGGACATGTCGATACCTTCCGTCCAGGTCGGCATCAGGTCGATCTCGGGTGATGAAGCTCGCTCATTGAAAGAAGGGCTGCCAACGAAGATCTTCTGGGCGCGCAACATTGCCGGTCGAACCGACTGGATCGACGACGCCATCGACGGCCTGACCGAGAATGTCTATCTGACCATCGATATCGACGGGCTCGACCCCAGCATTATGCCGACAACGGGCACGCCCGAGCCCGGTGGATTGGGTTGGTATGAAACTTTAACTCTTATCCGTAAACTAGCTGAAAAGAAAAGGGTTGTTGGAATGGACCTCGTCGAGTATTCGTATTTCGAAAACTACGACGCTCCCGCGTTCCTCTGTTCGAAGCTAGTCTATAAATCCCTTGCTTATATCTTCGCCGGCATCACACCAAAGGTCGCGGTCGCGGCTCCATAAGGGTGAACTTGTCCCGCGCGAATGTCGTAAAATCTTCTATTGACGCGGCTCAAACCGCACCATTTTTCATATCGGAGTAGTACTGAAATGATAAGGAAGTTGTTTGTTGTGAGCTTCGCGGCCATCACCGCGGCCGGAACCCTGTCTTGCAAAAATATGTACGGCACGTCGGAAGCCCCGGCGCCTCCGCCGCCGATGCCGGTCGTTGTCGATGGAATGCGAACGTCGTACGCCGACGTCGTCGAGAAAACTTCGCCCGCGGTCGTAAGGATCGAGGCCGACCGAAAAGAGAAGGCGTCGCCAACGCAATTCAACGACTTTTTCCAGCAGTTCCAAAATCCACAGCAGAATCGCCGTCCGCAGATCGAGCGAGGGTTGGGTTCTGGTGTGATCGTTCAGGCCGACGGCACGATCCTGACCAACTATCACGTCATTGAGGGTGCTGACAAGATCATCGTCGCGATGAGCGACAACAAGACATATCAGGCGAAAGTTCTCGGTACTGATCAGCCAAGCGATCTCGCATTGCTGAAGATCGAAGCAGCAAATCTTCCCTTCTTGACTCTTGGCAATTCCGACAGCGTACGTATCGGCGACATCGTTCTCGCGATCGGCAATCCGCTCGGTATCGGGCAGACAGTGACGCAAGGAATTATTTCCGCAAAAGGTCGCCGCACAGGTTTGAGCGATGGAAGCTTCGAAGACTTTTTGCAAACCGACGCTCCGATCAATCGCGGTAACTCGGGCGGCGCGCTTGTAAACCTTAATGGCGAGCTCATCGGTATCAATTCGCAAATACTTTCAGGCGGTTCGAGCGGCGGAAGCATAGGCATCGGGTTCTCCATTCCATCGAACATGGCGAAATCCGTAATGGAGCAGTTGCTCAAAGACGGCAAGGTCCACCGCGGAATGCTCGGTGTCAACATTCAGAACATCACGGACGAAACGGCCGAAGCACTCGACATCAAGGAGCGTAACGGCGTGCTCGTGAGCAGTGTCAAACCGGGCAGTTCCGCCGACAAGGCCGGCGTAAAACGCGGCGATATCATTACTGCGATCAACGGTGAGAAGATCGAGGACACCAACGTTCTTCGCAACAAGGTCGCGAGCACCGCGCCGGGTACAAGTGTGAAACTCTCGATCAACCGCGAAGGCAAGGAGATGGAACTCAATGCCACGCTCGATGAGTTGACAGCGGCCGAAGCGAAAGACCCGACGGGCGAATCACCGAACGGCGATACACCTTCACCGCAGGAACAGAGCGGCAAGCTCGGCCTCACGCTCGAACCACTCACGGCTCAACTAGCTAAGCAGCTCGGCATCGACGCAGACGGCGGCGGAATGGTTGTGACCGATGTCGACCCTAGCGGACCGTCTGCGGAAGAAGGCATCGCACGTGGCGACGTGATCCTCGAGATAAACCGCAAATCGGTAAATTCTTTAGCGGACGTCAAATCCGCACTCTCGTCGGCGGGAGGCAAGCCGATCCTTTTGCTGCTATCGCGACGTGGGCAGACGATCTATCTGACGGTGAATCCGAACTAGTCGGAACCGCCTCCCGTAAGGGGGCGGCCAGTTTGTTAGCTCTCAAGAAGCCGCGGGTGTCTCTCGCGGCTTTTATTCTTTAACAAACTGGCCACCCGCTTACCGGGGTCCTCGCCTGGCGTGTTTTGCCGGGTGGGGTGGTCTTACGCAGGCGGTTCTGACTGTGCTATAACGCTTGGCTATGTGGAACAGGATCTATCTTGTGGTCCTTGCGATCGGTGTGATAGTCGCAGGTTTCTTCGCGTGTTACGGGTGGAGCTGGCTGCAGAGCATCGGTGAACCTCGCGCCGCGTGGGAGGCGTTCAACTATCACAAGCGGGCCGGAATGTATTTTGTTTCACTCTGGACGATCCTGCTTTTGATAATTGCGAATATCATTCTTTGGAAACGGCGAAGCGCGTGGGCGCTTGGAGTCACCGAGGTGTATTTCGTTGCCGGGGCGCTTGTTTTTCTTGTCTGGCTGCACGTCAGCGGCATCAGGTACTGTCTCGATGCAGGCGTGTGCACGAATCCCTCACGTGTTATCGGTCCGCTGCTGACCGCTGGCGGAAGCCTCGCGCTGAGCGTTTTCGTAATTGCGAATAATTTCGTTGTCGCACGACTGCACGACAAACTGAAAGGAAAGCCGGCCGAGGCAGAAAAAGAAAACTCCCGGGACGAACCCGAGAGTTGAACTCGAAAACTGGTCGGGACGACTGGATTTGAACCAGCGACCTCTCGCACCCCAAGCGAACGCGCTACCAGACTGCGCTACGTCCCGAAAAACGAATTTAAAGAGTATGTTTTGGTACGCCGCGATGTCAACCGCGATACGTTTTCACGCGTCGGGTTTGTGTGAGAGCATTTCGCGAAGCTCGAGCAACGTGTTAGCGAGCGTTTTCAACGCCTCTTTTTGCTTCGAACTAAGGTCGCCAGGTGCGGTTGCCGCATCGCCTTCAGGTCCGATCTCGAATAGCGTCGGTGCGTCCGAACCATTCGATCTCGCAGCCGCCGGTGTCGACGCAGCGGCTTTGACTGTTTTGCCCTCTCCGCCGCGATGCTCAGACTGGAGCTTCTTGCGGGCCCCGGCGATAGTGAACATCTCCTTATAAAGAAGCTGCTTGATCCTCAACGCCATCTCGACGTCGCGACGCCGATAACTGCGTTGACCCGAGTTGTTCTTTTGAGGCGACAGCATCGGAAATTCGGTCTCCCAGTACCTGAGCACGTGGGCCTGGACACCGACCAGGTCACAGACCTCGCCGATCTTGAAGTACAGCTTTTCGGGAATTACTACTGGCTCGTCGCTCATTGGGTGAGATGCTGTGTTAAAGTGGCGTATAAAAACGCGACGCTTATTCTATGAATTTAATGGATTTGTGTCAATCAAACAAACGTGCGATCCGAGTTTGAGTTCATAAACGACATTAAGGAGAAATTTCGGCTCGATATGGTCGGCGACGACTGCGCCGTGCTGCCTCGCGACGTCGACACCGACCTCCTGATCACAAGTGACATGCTTGTGGAAAACATCGATTTTCGCCTCGACTGGGCCACTCCCGAACAGATCGGTCACAAGTCGCTAGCGGTTTCCCTGTCCGACATCGCCGCGATGGGCGGAACCCCTGATTTTGCACTCCTCTCGCTCGCAGTACCCGAAACTCTGTGGAAAACAGACTTTCTCGACAAGTTTTATGAGGGATGGCACAAGCTGGCGGCAGAATTCGCGGTTCAGCTTGTGGGCGGCGATGTCTCGCGTTCGCCGAGCTCGCTTGTGATCGATTCGACCGTACTAGGTCACGTAGATAAAGGCCGTGCGGTCCTTCGTTCCGGGGCAAGACCAGGTGATGCGATCTTTGTAACAGGAACGCTCGGCGGTGCCGCTGGCGGCCTAAAAATGCTGTTCGATGGCGACGCCATTGAACCCAAACTGGTCGCAAAACAGATTCAACCTATGCCTCAGTTATCTCTCGCTAAACAATTGTCAGAGTGTGGCTTAGTAACGGCAATGATCGACATAAGTGATGGACTCTCCGCGGACCTCGGCCACGTCTGCGAGAGCAGCGCTATGGGAGCCATCGTTCATGCCAAAAACATTCCAATCGACCCTTTGCTCGCTCCGCACTTCAGCAGCGAGGCCGCCTTTGATCTGGCTCTCTCCGGCGGAGAGGATTTTGAGCTACTGTTCACGGGCGACCGTCACAGGATCGAGGCGGTAGGGATCTCGGGGATAACCTGTATCGGCGAGATCGCTGACCTCTCACATGGAATGATCCTGTTACGAGACGGCGTTAAGCAGCCACTCACGCCCAGAGGATTTCAGCACTTCTAGATCGCCGTTGCGGGTTCGGGGATCTCGAGATTCTGTCCTTCCGTAGGTTGCTTTTTCTTCGACTTAACAATCGAATACGGCCGCTCAACCGCGAGGAATAAGAGCGCAGGCGGTATCAGAGAAAGAGCGAACATCGCCGGCAGAAGCGAAATGAAATAAAGACCCTCGTTTCCACCTTTGGGCAGCACAAATCCGAGGGCAAGAAAATATCCCTTCAGCGACAATCCGTGAAGAAGGTAGTAGGAATAGCTCATATTCCCTAACCAACGCGCCGGCGTCCAAGAGAACGCGCGGGCAACCAGAGCGCCGCGTCCCGAGAAACAACTGAGGCACAAGATAAAAAAGGCAAGCGAGAGGATGACGGTGCGGATCGTGAATCCAAGCGCTCCTTCAAACGCGACGAGTGTTCCCGCGAACCCCAATCCTAAAGCAACGAAGGCGACGAAACTTCCCGGCGCTTTTACCTTGAATGAGTTGATCACCTCGAAAAGGACGATGCCGGAGACAAACAGCACGAGCTGAACCGGCCCGCCGCCAAGACAGATCGCTGTCAGCACAACACCCCAGAGAACAAAGAACACAACACGCCAACCCGGACGGCGGTTACGCAGTGCGAAGAAGCCGATGACGAGCGGGATCGCAAGATAATACGTGATCTCGTAGCTCAGCGACCACGCCACGGTGATCATCGGCTCGATCGGGAAAATTCCGGGCAGAAGCAAGAAGTTTTGCGCCAGATACGTCAGCGCAGCCCAAACTTCGCCGGGGATCTTGTTTTGGTCGGGAAAGATGTACGAGAGCGCGATGTAGAGCAAAAAGACGACGATAAAAGCCGGGTAGATCCTTTGGATCCGGCGGCCCATAAACTTGAGAAACGGCTGCGGTCTGGCGATCAGCGAACCGTAAATGAGATAGCCGCTCAGTACGAAGAAAAGGTCGACGCCAGCGTTCCCGATCGTATGAATACCTGTGGCGAAGGCGTTGAGGGCCGGGGCCGTTTCGATCCACGGCCTTATCAGTGCCACGTAATGAACAAGGAAGACCAGAAAAACAGCGAGACCCCGCAGCCCCTCCATCGGGCGGACATTTTGGCCGCCGAGACCGCGTGAAACCTCAAATTGTTCTGTTAGCCACTCGTGAAAAGACATCAATGGGCCGAGCGCGAGGCGCACCGGACAGGCTATGAAACTTCTAATCCGCGATTTCGTTCAGATAAATCTTGGGGTTTTTCGCCTTAAGTTTCGGTTACCCAACTAGATATAGTGCTTGCGTAAAAATTGTTTTGCGTTTACATTACACAAGAGCAAAATGCTGACGAGCCGTGTTTTATTGCTGAATTTCTCGTACGAGCCGCTGGGCACGGTGGGCGTAGCCCGCGCGGTGTGCCTGTGGTTCCGCGGAGCGATATTTGTCGAGGAGAATGACGGCGACAACGTGCTTCATTCGCCCTCGACCACGTTCCCCGTCCCGTCGGTCGTAAGACTGCGGCATTACATTCACGTGCGGCGAAACAATCGTGAGACGACGATGAAGCGAGCCAGGATCTACATTCGCGACCGATACCGCTGCCAGTACTGCGGCGAGCATCGGCACGCCAAAGATCTAACGCTCGATCACATCTTCCCGCGTGCACAGGGCGGCGAGGCGACGCCGCAGAACCTTGTGACCGCGTGCGTCAAGTGTAACCAGCGTAAGGGCAATCGCACGCCCGAGCAGGCCAGAATGCCTTTGCTGACTTCGCAAAAGCTGCTTCGCCTCGGACTCGATCACGTGCTGCTTTGCCATTACGCGGAGAACCGTCCTGAATGGAGAAAATACCTGTTTATGGACGACGCAGATCAGGAGGCGGCGATAATGGCGGCCTGACGCCACAATTTCAGTTTTGTTGAGGAAAGCGGCTGGACCCGAGTTCCGGCCGCTTTTTATTTGTTATGAGGCTGATCATCATTCACGGACCGCCCGCAGCGGGCAAATTGACCGTCGCGAACGCTCTAAGCAAGCGGACGTATTTCAAGGTGTTTCACAACCACCTGTCGATCGATTGCACCGAGCCGGTGTTCGAATTCGGCACTCCGGGGTTTTGGGACATCAATGTGAAGCTGCGTGCGTTTGTCATTGCCGAAGCTGCGCGGCGCGATATCGATGTCATTCACACGTTCTGCTACGCCAAGGATGTTGATGATGATTACTACCGCGAAATGGTAGCTGCCGCCACGGATAATGGCGGCGAGGTGCACGCTGTGTATGTGAATTCGCGTGACGAGATCCGAAAGCAGCGCATCGGCAACGAATCGCGCGTGAAAATGCGTAAGCTCACCGACCCGGCGTCCGTCGATAGACAACGCGGCGAAGATCTGTTGTTTTCCGTTCATCCCGATTTTGTGGATGAGACATTGGTGATCGATACGTCGGATATCAGTCCTGACGAAGCCGCGAGTTTGATAATCGAAAGATTCGGCTTGAGGACTGTATGAGTCTCGGCGAACTCTGCGTAACCCTCGGCGACCTCTGCGTCGTGGACATTTGCTTCACGCAGAGGACGCTGAGAGTACGCCGAGACCGTCGAGGAGGAAATATGAAATATAAAGAAGAACGAGAAATATATGACCTCCTGAGGTCGTTCGAGGATGCGAGCATCGCACGTGGTGTGTGGAAACACGCCGAGCATCTCGTTGTTGCTCTTTGCTATTTAGAAAGATACGACATCGACGAGGCGACCGAAGTGATGCGTAAGGGGTTGTTCAACCTTCTGACGAACGGATTTAAGGTCGATCTGACAAAGGAAATGCCTTATCACGAGACACTCACCATTTTTTGGATGCGCACGGTCGACGACTACAACGCGTCGAAGAACGGGGCGTCGTTGCTCGAAAAGGCGAACGAGCTTGTCGAACTGTATGACAAGGACTATCCGCTCAAGTTCTACACGCGGGAGTATTTGTTTTCAGATGAAGCGAGAGCAAGGTTTATTGAGGGCGACCTTGCGTAACTTCGCGTCCTTAGCGAGCTTGGCGTGAGATCCCACGCAAAGTCGCAAAGATCGCAAAGTGACGCAAAGAAGGTTAATTGAGATACTATTTCGAACGAAGATGCTACGTTTTTTCAACACATTATCCCGTCAGATCGAGGAGTTTCAGCCGCTCGAAAAGGGCAAGGTACGGATGTATATCTGCGGGCCGACGGTGTGGAATTTTGCGCACATCGGTAACTTTCGCACGTTCATCTTTGGGGACGTGCTGCGACGGTATTTGAAGTTCAAAGGCTACGACGTGATGCACGTTTTTAACCTTACGGACGTCGACGATCGGATCATCAACGAGGCGAATGCGCGCGGGATAACGATCGACGAATTTACAGCACCTTGGATCCGATATTTTTGGGAAGATTTCGACGCGCTCGGAATGGAGCGGCCCGAGATGACGCCGCGTGCGACCGAGCACATCGCGGAGATGATCGACATCATCCAGCGGCTGCTCGATAACGGCCACGCGTACGAGTCGGACGGCTCGATCTATTACCGGATCACCGCGTTTCCCGAATACGGCAAGCTGTCGAAGATAAAGTTCGAGGGCAACATCGCCGGCGGAAGCGAGCGCGTGGACACCGATAAGTACGATAAGGAAGACGCGCGCGATTTCGCATTATGGAAACTCGTTGGCCCGGACGATCAGCCGGGATGGGACGCGCCTTTTGGGCGCGGACGACCGGGTTGGCACATCGAGTGTTCAGCGATGGCGATGAAGTATCTTGGCGAAACATTCGACCTGCACGGCGGCGGCCAGGACCTGCAATTCCCGCATCACGAGAACGAGATCGCTCAAAGTGAAGGTTCGACTGGAAAGCTGTTTTCCAAATATTGGATCCACAGCGAGTTCCTAAAGATCGACGACGTCACGATGTCGAAGTCGAAGGGAAACTTTTTTACCTATCGAGACCTCGCCGAGCAGGGTTACTCACCACTCGCGATGCGTTATTTACTGTTATCGGTTCCCTATCGCAAGCAGCTGAACTTCACTTTCGAAGGACTGCAAGGCGCAGAATCGACGGTAGAAAGATTGCGTAACTTCCGCTCACTCGTCCGCGACGCAAAAGGCGGAGGCTTGAGCGTTACCGAGGGCGTAACACGCAACGGAGCTTCTGCAGCGGCCACCGCACTCGAAAAGTTCGAAGCGGCGATGGACGACGACTTCAACACCGCCGCTGCGCTCGCCGCGATCCACGACATGGTTCGCGATGTGAACACGTTCCTCGCTAACCAGGGGCTCGATGACGCCGGCCAAAGTGCAGTGCTTGACGCGATCGAGAAATTCAACTCGGTCCTCGGCATCTTCGGTGCGGAAGAAACCGAGATGCTCGACGCCGACATCGAGGCCCTCATTGAGCAGCGTCAGCAGGCGCGGCGCGACCGGGACTTTGCGCGTTCGGACGAGATACGTGATGAGCTCGCAGGGAAAGGAATAATTCTCGAGGACACAAAGGACGGCGTTCGCTGGAAGCGGCGTTAACGGTAGATACAGTTACCGCCCGGCAAGGTCATTTCTACGCGAAATGCTGTTGAAGGTCCGTATTCTCGCGTCACGGGCGGACATGAGACGTAACCACGCCATTCAAGATCCTGCCTAAGCCAGTCTGTCAACGCAGGCTCGGTGCGATATATGAGAATGACGTTCGAGCCTTTAATGTCGTTGATTTCAACGAAGTGGATGCCGTCGTTGCCGCGGGGCGGAAAGTATTGTTTGTCCACCTGCGACGGTTCCTCGGGCTTTACGATATTGATCACGAACCTATCATCGTTACGCGTCGCGAACCACGCGTGATAAGCGGCGAGATTCTCTGAGGTATAAACGGAAACTGGTTTGTTTCCGCCGACATTGGTCTCCTCGATCAGCGGACCCCACCCACACCAAACGTAATTCGTAACCGGCCGCTGCACTTGCAGAATGAAAGCATAACCCGATAGGAAAACGAGCAGCGTGATCGCGCCAATGCGCACCTGTGACATTTGCAGCGACATTACGATCGCGGCGATCACCAGCATCAACGGGCCGACGATCACGATCATATGTCGCGTGCCCCAAATGGAGAACGGCAGCAGCCAGCTTCCGATCAACGCTAGCGCGAGCGGCAGGAATGAAAACCAGGCAAGCAGTTTGACACTGTCGGTTGCTTTGGCCTTTTCAGCCGCACAATAAACAACGATGCCCGCGACGATGATAATGACGATCGGAAGCGAGACCTTGTAAACGGACGCGGGTTCCAGCGAGCTTGTCTGAAAATAGAATGGTTCGATCAGATCGAGACAGAAATTGAGGAAGATAGGGACCGTCGGCCTTTGTATCCAATCGATATTTTCGGCGAGCGACGAGCCGGTGCTCGCGTATCGAAGCACGTAGATCATCCATGGCACAAACGCGGCGAAAACGATCGTCGCCATTCCGCTGATCCGCCGCCACTTGATCCGCTGAAACGCGATGATCGCGAGCACCTCAGTGCCGATCACGAGCCAGCCGTAATAATGCGTATAAACAAGAATGACGTTGACGGTCACGAGGGCGAGCCAGCTTTTGCCGCGAATGAAATATCTTGAGAACAGCCAAATGGAACACAGCGACACGAACATCAGCATCGTGTACATCCGCACTTCTTGCGTGTACTTGATGAGCGAGCCGTTTGCCGTGAGCAGAAATAGTCCGAAGACGGAGGTCCATCTCGGCAATGCGAGTTCTTTTGCGAGAAAAATGAAAGGCGCGATCGCAAGAGTAGAAAAAACGACCGGCAGCATTCGCAGCCAAAAGACGCTCTCGCCGCCCATCGCGATCCAGCCTTTTAGCAGCATGTAGAACAGCGGCGGATGAACGAGGTCCATCGCGATAAATGACAGTATCTCGTTCCACGCGTGCTCCGCAGCGTGAACGCTGTACATTTCATCGAACCACAAACACGTCGCGTCGAGACGCCATACGCGCACCGCAACATAGACGCCGGCCAAGATGACGATGGTGATAGGTCGACTGTTTCTCATTCGACTATCCACTTGAAGCTATCCACTATTCACTGAAGAAAACATCTTCTTCAATGGTAGTTACAAGTTTGAAGTGACAAGTTAGGAGTTCGCCTGCGAATTGTAACAGAGCTTGCCGGCGATGCTGTGATACGAGAGCGTTACTTCTTTAAACGTGTCGGTGTCGCGGCAATAAGCGAGGCAGCGGTCGTAGGGTTTGGAATAGATGTGAATACTGACAGCGCGTTCGTTGTATTCAGGAAGGTTGATGACCTGGTGGATCGGCTCCTCAAGCTCGACCTTCGCCGCCAGACAATCCGAAAGCTCGAACGTATCGGTCTCACGCAGTTTGCAATACGAGCGTGACGGGTCTTCTTCAACAACCGCAAAGTTTTGTCCGCGCAGTTTACCTACCGGCACCGTCATCCAGCACTTTTGATCCCAGTGGTTGTGAATATGTGACGCGACGCCCTTTTCCCAGCAGATCGCCATCATCTCGAAACGGTCATCCTTATAGATCAGATTCCGCGTGTAATAGTCGGGCGTCCAGTGAAAGTATTTTGTGATCGAATCGACATCGACTGGATTCCCGCTCAGATAGTCGTACACTCCCTCGCACGTAAATTCCATATCAGGAATTTCTTTCAGTCCCGCTATCAACGTATCGACTCTGACCTTGCCCATCTTCTCTGTGCTCTCTGTGGTGAGATTCCTGCCGCCTAATTCTTCTGCGCTTTCTGTAAAAAGTCAACGAACTCCGCGGGATTTCGCGTGAGCCCGGGGAACGTCGCGACAGGCTTCCCTTCGGCGTCGAAGACCGCATAAAACGGTAGCGCCACCGTACCGAACGTATCCTGCTCCATCTGCTGCTGCCGCTCGTAAACCTCGCCATCGCCGTCGGTATAGAGGCTTACGAGAACATACTTCTCCATTTCGGCTTTGATCTCCGGCAGGACGAACATGTTCGCCTCCATCCAGCGGCAGTTCGTGCACGTGTAGCCGGTGAAATCGACAAAGACCTTTTTGTTCTCAGCCTTGGCTCGCGCGACAGCGCCCTGAAAGTCATTCGTCATCCACTGCAGCTCGGCATTATGGTCCGTAAGGATGTTGAATCGCGACTGATTGTTCTTTGGTGGCAGGAATGACTCGAGCTCGCCGAGTTTTCTGCCAAGTATGCCGATGGTCAGATAGATGCTCAACGCGAGAAAAACCGCGGCGACGAATTCACGAATGACGGTCAGCTTTTTTACCGGCGAGTCGTGACGGAATTTGAACAGGCCAATGACATACGCAACGATCGCGAGTCCGAGCACAACCCAAATGATCAGCACAACTTCACGGGTAAAGATCTTGCCGTAATTCAGCGCGCCGCTCGCGTTGAAACCCGCTCCCCATACGAGATCTACGTTTGAGATGAATTTCATCGCCGCCGCGACCTCGAGAAAGCCCATCACGACCTTGACCGAGTTGAGCCAGCCGCCGGATCTCGGGAGCGAGCTTAGTAATCTGGGCACGGTTGCGAGCACGAAGAACGGGATCGCGAATACGGTGGAGAAAACGAGCATCCCGAGCAGCGGCATCTTCCAGTCGCCTTGTGCGGTCGAGACGAGGATCGTGCCGATGAATGGCGACGTGCACGTGAACGACGTAAGCGTGAACGTCAGCCCCATCAGCAGCGCACCGATGTACGCGCTTCCCTTACCTTCTTCAGCGCGCGTCAGTTTATCGAGCTTGGTTAGCAGCGACGGCGGAATGCTGATCTCGTAAAAACCAAATAGGTTAAAAGCAAAGAACAAGAAGATCGCACCGATCGCAAGGTTGACCCACGGATTCGCCGCAAAAAGGTTTATGCCGGCGGCACCAAACAGAACCGCGAGCAGCATTCCGAATAGCGAGAACGTTGCAATGATCCCGGCCGAATAAACCGTCGCAAGCTTTATCGATCTCGAACGGCTCCCGTCCGAGTGCTTCATAAAGTACGACACAGTGATCGGTATCATCGGAAACACGCACGGCGTCAACAGCGAGATCGCCGCAAACGTGATCGCCAGCCAGATGAATGACCAGAGATCCGTTGGCGGTTGGCGGTTGGCGGTCTGGATCTCGGGGCTGGCGGCTGGCGGCTGAGAGCTGGCAGCTGTCTTTTTTACGTCGTCGAAACCGACAAAGGTAACGCGAACGGTTTTGGGCGGCAGACAGGTCGTCTCGTTACAGACCTGATATCGAACGTTCAAGACAAGGTCGTCCGCTTTCGTACCCGCAGCCGCAGTGACCGGCATCTCGAAAGTGACGGCGTTCTCAAAGAACTTTGTAGGTATCTGAAAATTCTGGTCGAATCGCGTGATGGGCGTCGGAGAAACGATCTTGCCAAGCTTGAAGGGCGATTCCTCTGGGACGGTGATGCTCGTTGGTATCGGACCACCGGCCGGCTGATCGATGGCGTAGAGATGCCAAGGAGCGTCGATCTTCGCGCTGAGCTTGACCTTGAAGCTTGAGACCTCGTCCTTCCCTTTTGCATCCGAATCGAGCGACCACGTAACCGGACTCTGCGCCAACGCCGACACGGACACTAGGAAAAGAAAAACTGTTACAGCTATCGCTCGGATCATACGGGGGACGCTGGGCCAAAAACGAGAATACACGTCTCGACGCTTTGATGCCAAAAACCCTTTGTTTGCAGAAAAACTCGCGTCCTTTATAATGATGTTTTCTAAGTATCTTGTTCGAAACCGCCATGTTTTGCGGTCACGGAGAATTCATTTGCCGAAAGCAGTAACTTCAGAAAAAGCTGACCCGCGAACCTCACAGAACGGTGGGGCGAAGGCTGACCAAGGTGTCGACGTGCCTCAGGGCACAGACTTTGTCGACGTCGACGAAGCGATCGCCGAGTATAACGACCGCAAAACCTCCCAGCTCGAATCGATAAAGAAAACTGATAAGAAGGTCCTTCGTGAAATGCTCTATCAGATGGTGCTCGGACGACATTTCGAAGAGAAATGCGCCGAGGTCTATCGCATGGGCAAGATCGGCGGCTTCTGCCATCTATACATCGGCCAGGAGGCAATCGGCGTCGGGGCGATGATGGCGATCGAAAAGACCGACATGGTCATCACCGCGTATCGCGATCACGTGCAGGCGATGATCAAAGGGATGACGCCCGAGTCGGTGATGGCGGAGCTTTACGGTAAGGCAGGCGGCTGCGTTAAGGGCAAGGGCGGATCGATGCATATGTTCTCGAAGGAGCTCGAGTTTTACGGCGGGCACGGCATCGTCGGCGGACAGATCGGCGTCGGGACGGGCATGGCGTACGCGGCGAAGTACAAAAACAGCGGACAAGTTGTTCTTTGTTTCTTTGGCGAGGCTGCGGTCAACCAGGGCATCTTTCACGAGTCGCTCAACATGGCTCAGTTGTGGAAACTTCCCTGCATCTTCATCTGCGAGAACAACCAGTATGGAATGGGCACGTCGCAGGCACGGGCAATGAGTGTCAGCAGCATTGCGAAAAAGGGTGATGCATACGCGATGGCGAATGAGTTCGTCGATGGGATGGATGTGATGGCCGTGCGGGAAGCAACGCAGCGTGCGATAAAACGCGCACGTGAAGAAAGTTTGCCGACGCTGCTCGAAATCCGTGCGTATCGTTATATGGGCCACTCGATGTCCGATCCCGGCAAGTATCGAACGCAGGATGAGATCAGAAAATATCAGGAACGCGACCCGATCATTTTGTTCAAGGACAGCTTGAAGGAAGCCGGTGTTTTGAGCGAGAAGGATTTTGGATCGATCGAGGCCGACGCTCTCGCGGCGGTCGATAAAGCGGTGAAGTTCGCCGATGAAAGTCCGCTGCCGAATGAGAGCGAATTGTTTACAGACGTTCTTGCTTAATAGATGAACATCAAGCTGAGCCGAAACCTTGCTGTACTGCTCGGTGTTTTGGCTCCGCTGCTCGAGACGATCCGGCGTTGGCATACGTGGCAAGAGGATCCGCTCTCGTTCTTTGACGATTATATTCTCGGGGGTTTACTGCTCTACGGAGCGTGGCGTGTCACGAAGAATGCGTTGACAGGACAGAAATGGCTGGTTGCGGCGTGGGGATTTGCACTTGGGCTCGGCTATGCAAGTGTTGACTTTCAATTGCAGCAGGTTCGCGCAGGCTCGGCGGATCCTGCACCGATATCGACCGAGTGGGTCGCGGCTGTAAAGATCGTCGGGATCGTTTTGATATTGATCGGTTTGATAACCGCTCTCCGGAAGGTTCCGGAAAATTGAATATGGCAGTTTTGACCATTCGCGATGCGCTTAATCAGGCGTTGCGGGAAGAGATACTAAGGGACGAGAACGTCTTCGTCATGGGCGAGGAAGTCGCCGAGTACGACGGCGCTTATAAGGTGACGCGCGGGCTTTGGAAGGAATTTGGCGACAAACGCGTCGTCGATACGCCGATCACCGAGCTGGGCTTTGCGGCCGTCGGCGTCGGTGCCGCGATGGCCGGTCTGCGTCCGGTGATCGAGTTTATGACTTGGAACTTCTCGATCCTCGCGTCTGACCAGATCATCAATCACGCGGCGAAGATGCTGTATATGTCGGGCGGACAGTTCAAGGTGCCGATCGTGTTTCGCGGACCGAACGGCTCGGCATACCAGGTCTCGTCGCAGCACTCGCAAGCATTGGAAGCTTTCTACGCAAACTTCCCCGGTTTGAAGGTCGTAATGCCGTCGACCGCGGCGGATGCGAAAGGCTTGCTTAAATCGGCGATCCGCGATGACAACCCGATCGTATTTCTCGAACAGGAAAGAATGTACGGCCTCAAGGGCGAAGTTCCCGAGGATGAGGATTTCACGATCCCGCTTGGTGTCGCCGATGTAAAGCGGGAAGGCAAAGACTGCACGATCGTCGCGCGTTCGATGACGGTACCGCTCGCTCTGACCGCGGCGGAAAAGATACAAGAGCAATTCGACGTCTCGGTCGAGGTCATCGATCCGCGTACGATCAAGCCGCTCGATATCGACACGATCGTCAATTCGATCAAGAAAACCAATCGACTTGTGATCGCCGAGGAATCGCATGAATTCGCATCAGTCGGCGCCGAGATCACATATCAGGTGATGGATCACGCGTTCGATTATTTGGACGCTCCGGTCAAACGCATTTCGACAGCCGAAGCTCCGATGCCGTACGCGAAGAATCTGGAGGAGCTCGCGCTTCCAAGCGTTGATAAGATCATTGCTGCCGTTAAGGACGTTTGCTACCTCTAACCTATGGCTGAAAAATTCTTAATGCCAAAGCTCTCGCCGACCATGGAGGAAGGCCAGATCGCGCGCTGGGTCATTAATGAGGGCGACGCTTACGGTGCAGGCGATACCCTCGCCGAGGTCGATACCGACAAGGCGACGATGGAGATGACCGCGCTCACGCCGGGCACCCTTCTAAAGATCCTAAAAGGCGCCGGCGACACGGCCGCCCTTGGCGAAGCCATCGCTATAACAGGTGAAAAAGGTGAGGATATTTCAGCGCTCCTGTCGGAACCGCCTGCGTCAGCGGGCGGCCAGAAAGAAAAGCAGGAAGAGCCACAGACAACAGCGGAGCCTGCGGCACCAAAGGCGGAAACACGAGCGGTAGCGAGTGGGTCATCGGTAGAAACAAAAGCCCCGGCAACGAATGGCGGCGGCCGCCTCATCGTGTCCCCCATCGCCGCGCGAATGGCCGCCGAGAACGCGATCGATCTAAAAACCATCTCCGGCACAGGCCCGAACGGCCGCATCATCAAGCGCGACATCGAGGATGCCCTCGCAGGCAAAGGCGCCAAGGCCGCGACCGCCCAGCCGCAACACACGTTCACTCCATCGACGCACGTCGGGGCGTCATCCTATCGTGACGAGACCACATCGCAGATGCGCCGCGTGATCGCGAGCCGACTGGCAGAGTCGATCGGTCCGATACCGACCTTCTATCTCACGATCGAGGTGGAGATGGATAACGTGCTTGCTTTGAGAAAAGCGATCAATTCGTCCCTTCCCGAGGATCACAAGATCAGCGTTAACGACATCGTCGTCAAAGCGGCCGCGATGGCGTTGGTCAAGCACCCATTTGCCAACTCGTCATATCAGGACAAGAGCATTCGTTTCTACGAGCAGGCTGACATTGGTGTCGCCGTCGCGATCGACGAGGGTTTGATCACACCGGTCATTCGCGGGGCGAACCTGAAAGGCTTTGTCGAAATTTCCGGTGAGATAAAAGATCTCGCCGCGAAAGCTAAAGCCAAGAAACTGCAGCCCGAAGACTACACCGGAGCAACATTCTCGATCTCGAATCTTGGGATGTTCGGGATCAAGGAATTTACCGCGATCATCAATCCGCCCGAGGCAGGGATCCTCGCTGTCGGCGGCGCGCAGGAAATGCCGGTCGTTAGGAACGGCGAGATCGTTGTTCGTTCGATCATGAACGTCACGATGTCGTGCGATCATCGCGTGATCGACGGTGCGACCGGTGCTAAATTCCTCCAAACCTTCAAACAGAATCTCGAACAGCCCGCGATGATGCTCATCTAACGTGGATTCGCAGGAGAGATCGACCGCACCTTTCCTCGCGCTGATCCCCGCGCAATTTTTGTTTGGTTCGCTCCCCGTCATTGGAAAGATCGTTCTCGCCGTGATCCCGCCAATGGGATTGGTCGCAATTCGAACAGGAATAACGGCGCTCATTCTCGTCGTCATTCAAACGTTTCGCAAACGTCTGTGGCTCAAGCAGAAAGGCGACTATTGGCGGCTCGCGGTTCTGAGCCTGTTCGGGGTCGTTTTCAATCAGCTCTTTTTCATCACAGGGCTGTCGCTAACGACCGCGTCGAATACATCGCTGCTCGCGGTGATGATCCCTGTGTTTGCGTTAACCGTCGGTTCGATCGCCGGTTTTGAAAAGCTGACGTGGGTGAAGATGCTCGGGATAATATTCGCGGCCGGCGGTGTAGTGCTGCTCATCGATCCGCGAAAAGCATCGTTCTCATCGCAGACGACGATCGGCGATCTTTTGATCGTCATCAACTGTTTGTCATACGGCATCTATGTTGCGACATCGAAAAGCGTGATCGTACGTAACGGCACGTTTCGCTCGATGATGTGGGTCTTCGTTTTTGCGAGTCTTATTTGTATTCCGTTGGGTACCTATTCGCTGTCGCGCATCGATGTTGGGGACGTGAGTACAAACATCTGGCTCATCAGCGTATATATCGCGATCGGAGCAACGGCTGCTCCGTATTTGCTGAATGCGTGGGCGTTGCAAAAGGTGAATCCATCGACCGTCGCGGTCTTTGTTTATTTGCAGCCTTTGATCGGATTCGCTCTGGCGGTTATCTTCCTTGGCGAGAACATCGGCCTGACATTTGTCATCGCAGCCGCGATGATATTCACCGGCGTGTTTTTAGTTACCCGCAAATTCATACCTAGTGAAACTTGAACCTCGGTTTTGCGTTAAACTGTTATCTTCCCAAAGACAAAATGCCGACCGAGATCACACAAGTTGACGCTCCGGACTCTAACACGACGATCCTTCGCGTGTCAGGCGAAATGATGGACGGCGACGTGAAGGTCGTCGAAAGCGTCGCCAAGTGCATTCGCGAGGAAACCGGCCGCGATATCATCATTGACCTTGCCGATCTCGACTTGCTCGATAGCGAAGCCGCCCCAGCGTTAAGACGTATAAGTGAGCTCGAGGGCATCTCGATCGAGGGCGTGGAGGTCTTCCTGCAATCCTCCATCGATCAGGCCGAGCGCCTGGGCGGCTGACATTTCCTGCGAAAACGCGTTACATTAAGTCGATGAAAGCTCGAGAGATAGCGGATCTCGTCGGCGGTGAACTGCACGGCGATGCCGAAGTGGAGATCACCGGGGTTGCATCGTACGCGAATGCGGCGAAAGGTCAACTCGCGTTTCTCGACAAAGAGGAGAGCGACGACGCGTCATCAGCATCCTGCGTGATCGTTCCATTAGGTTTCGTAGGCCGTGGTTTCACACACATCAAAGTAAACGATCCTAAGCTCGCATTCGCGTTGGCCGCTGAGGCTCTTCATACGCCGAAGCAGCGTACCGCGCAACGGCATCCGTCAGCCGTGGTGTCAGATTCGGCGAACATCGGAAATAATGTCTTTCTTGGTGCGTTCACCTGCGTTGGCGACACTTCTGCGATCGGCGACGGCACACAGCTTCGCGCGGGTGCAAAGGTCGGCGATAACGTCCGTGTAGGTAAGAATTGCGTACTGCATCCGAATGTCTTTATCGAGGACGGGTGCACGATCGGCGACAACGTCATTCTGCACACAGGTGTTGTCATCGGTGCCGATGGTTTCGGTTACGTTCGTGGCGACAACCGGCACGTAAAATTCCCACAGATCGGAACTGTCGTTATCGAGGACAATGTCGAGATCGGCGCTAATACGTGCATCGATCGCGGTGCGTTGGGCGAGACTCGCATTGGCGAAGGCACAAAGATCGACAACCTCGTTCAGATCGCGCACAATGTGCAGGTTGGAAAACGCGTGATCATCGCGGCGCAGACAGGCATTTCGGGCAGCACGGTTCTTGAAGATGATTGCGTCATCGGCGGTCAGGTCGGAATGGGCGATCACGCTACGGTGAAGACTGGTGCGATCATCGGCTCGCAGGCTGGTGTTCTTCCGGGAAAGATCGTGCGTGCAGGGGTTTGGTGGGGAACGCCTGTTCAGCCGCTTGATGAGTACAAACGACAGAATGCCCACGTAAAAAGCCTGGAACGGCTAAAAGCTGAAATAAAAGAGCTTAAGACGACCCTCGCCGCGCGCGAATAAGTTGCATTATCGCCTCCGCCGCTCGTTTTGAAGCACCGCCGTGACCGAGCTTGTCAGCGGTTTTTCTTAGTTCATCGCGCATCGCGGCGTTCACATCCGGCTGCAGCAATCGGAGCACTTCCGCCGACAAAGTCTCGCCCGTGAACTCGTGCTGAATGAGTTCTGTCGCAAGCCGTGTTTCGGCGATCAGATTTATCAAACCATAGTGCGGCACGTCGATCATCGGTTCAAACAGCGCGTAGTTCAATGGCGAGGTCTTGTAAACGACGACCATCGGTGTGCCGATCATTCCCGCTTCGAGTGTTGCGGTGCCGCTCGTGACCGCGGCCGTATCGGCTGCGTTTAGCGCGTCGTATGTTTCGCCTTCAACGAGCAGTACGGCCTGGCGTTGAATACCGATGAGCCTCTCTGTTCCCTGAGCAGCCGCCACTATGAACTGAACATCGTCGCGGGTGAGTTTCATCTCGGCTATCGCGGCGAGCATTACAGGCCAAACTCGTGATATTTCCTTTCCTCGACTTCCCGGTAAAAGAGCAACGATCGGCCGCGTCGGATCGAGTCCGTGTGCTGCGCAGAATTCCTCTTTCGATCGCGTCGGATGGACCTCCCTTGCAAGCGGGCTGCCGACATACTCGACGTGCGTTACACCGCGCCTGTCGTACCACGCCTTTTCGAACGGCAGGATCGTTATCAGAAGATCGACGTACTTCTCGATGATCTTTATGCGCGACTGTCGCCACGCCCAGAGCTGCGGCGAGATGTAGTAAACCACCGGGATGCCGAGCCGCTTCAGATACCGGGCCAGCCGGAGGTTGAAATCGGGAAAATCCACAAGAATCGCGACGTCCGGTTTTCGGTCTTTGGCCGCAGCCTTGATCCGTGCCAGTGCCTTGAGGAACATCGGCAGAGCTCCAAGGATCTCGACCAGACCGACAACTGATAACTCATCGGCCCTGACGACCGCCTCGACCCCCGCATCCCTCATTTTTGGCCCGGCGGAGCCGAAAAACGCCGGCTTTCGACCGGAATTCGCCTCAGCCAATGCCCGGACGAGCTTTGCGGCGTGAGTGTCGCCCGATGCTTCGCCGGCAACGATCAGAATTTTGAGGTCGGACGCGGCCATTTAAGCTATTAAGGGTTAAACAATTCAGGCGTTTTGTAAAATGACAACCGACGCTAGGACCCCTGCATCAAAGTCACGAACTGTCGAACGGCCGTGACCCCTGCTATCTGCTTGCAGTCAGGCTGTTTAACACATAAACTTGAGTCTTTGGACTGAGCTTGTCGGTCGGCCGTAATATAGGTTTGCTTCCCTTTCGGAGGAGTTTGTGACGTTTCGTTTTTTATCCATTTTTGCTCTCATTCTTGTGTCTGCCCTCGCTGGTTTTGGGCAGATCGATTCGATCATCGGCCAGTTGACGAACTCCACCTCCGAGAGTTTCGCCGGCGGCATCAGCGCGGACGGACGGTTTGTCGTATTTGAATCTCGCGGAAACATCGCGACCGAGAACCCACGAAACCTCGATGGCAACCGCGAGATCTTTCTGCTTGATTATGCCCAGCGCCGCATATTTCAGATCACGGACACGAGGTCAGTGCTTTTCGATCCAAGCGTGACGGGCTTCGGTTTTGCGAACGTGCGCGTCGAGATCGCCAATGTAAGACCGGTCATCAGCGCCGACGGTAAATGGATCGCGTTCGCGTCGAACGCGACGAGCGCTACGCCGGCCGTGCCCAATGGGACAAATCCGGGTTCATTCGACGGCAACACGCTGACCGCGGCGACACCGACGCCGACACCTTCGGCAACGCCGACCCCGAATCCGACAGCCACGCCAACACCGTCGACCGCAACGCCGACTCCAACGCCCTCTCCGGCGGCAAACCCGCTCACGAGCGACGCGAATATGGAGATGTGGCTTTATCAGGTCCCCGCGTTTCCGCCCGCTCCGGATCTTTCGTCCGGCGACGACCCAGGTTTCGCCAATCTGGCGGGTGGAGCGTTTACGCGCATAACCAACACTGATGCGAGCCAGATGCCGCGCCCGGCGGCAGGATTGAACGGCGCGTTCGTCGCCGACGACAATCACGATCCGAGTATTAGCGACGACGGTAACGTGATCGCCTTTGTCTCGACGCGCGACCTGGTGCCTGGCGTTGGAAACGCCTATCCGACCGAGGATAACGACGAGATCTTTACTTACGTGCGCAGCACGGCGACATTGTCGCAGGTCACCAAAACACCGCGCGGGTCGATCGGCGATCCGATATACAACAAGAACCCCACGATCTCGGGCCTCGGGACACGCGTCTGCTTTGCGAGCAACGGCGACAACCCGATAGTCGGTATGACCGGCGGTAATAATCCGTCGACGTCGCGTAATGAAGAGGTCTTCTTCACCGACCTCAACGCCGCAGGTGCGCCTACGGGCACCAAACGGCAGGTTACTGTGACGACGCCGACAAACCCCGGTGATGTGGTAAATATTCTTGAGCTCGGTCGTCGAATGAGTAAGGACGGACGTTACATAGCGTTCGATTCCTTTGCCGACCTCGCTAACGAGCACAGCGGCGTCAACTATAACGACTTTGCGACCTACCTCTACGACGCGACCGCGAATTCATTCCGACGGATCCTGGCACGCAGCTCAGCGGACACGGCCGCGACCGGCGGCGATGTCTCCCGATATCCCGGCTTCACCGACAACGACTCCAACGGAACGCCGTCGACGCTCGTGCTCGAGACAAGGATGAATATCAAGGCCGACGGAACGATCCCCACGACCGCGTCCGACGGGCTCAATAACACGACCATCCGTGGCACGCAGATCTATTCGTATCCGCTGAATGTCGCACCCGCGAGTGCGACCTTCACGCGCCTCGCAAAGCTTCCGGACCCGTCGCTGTTCATCTCGTCGATACAGCTGCTGACGACGAACACGCTGCGGCGAATGGCTTTCAATCTGGCAGGCACTGAGGTCGGCACGGGCAATTTCGACCAGCTGTCGGAGATCTACTATTTCCTGTATCCGGTAAAAACTTCTGTCCAAAAACGGATCGGATTCACGACTTACACCGGTGCGACAAAGCAGGTAGTAAGCCAAACGCCTCTGCCAAGTCCCAGCCCAACGCCGACAGCATCACCGACACCGACGCCGCAGACTCCATCAGCGGTTTACGGACTGTCCAACGGAATGCTCGCGCGTATCGAATTCGGGCGCGCTCATTCGATCCCCACCAAGACTGCTTCAACTTCTCCAAAACGAGCGCCGGAACTTCCCTTTGAATTGGGTGGCGTGACGATGAGTGTCAACGGCGTCGCGTGTGGACTAAAGTCGGTCAGTCCCTATCACATAGAATTCGTGATGCCGCGGGCAAATGCCTTCTCGACGGATGGAACGTCACACATTGTTGTCATAAATATTAGCGGTCTTCAGATGAAGAGCAGCTTCAAGCTGGTTCCGGCAAGGCCGGACATCTTCAACACGACGATGACACCGGCACCGGGTGGCCGCACAAAGTTGTTCAATGTGACCAATCGAGTCTTTACGACCGAGCCGTTCGTTGTGCGGACGGTCAAACGTCACGGCGATACGCTCGTGTCGAGTCAGATGCGGATCTATTTGACCGGCGTTAATGAGGATCTATCGGGAGCCCTGATCTCTGTCCGAATACGAGACCAGATAATGACGGTCGCCGCGAGCAGCGTAACCTATGTTGAGCCCGGAGTGTACACGATGGACTTCACTCTGCCGCCTGAGCTGCAGGGTGCGGGCGATCAGCCGGTCGTCGTGTCCGTCTCGGTGAGCGGTGTGCTGTTCCAGTCGAGGCTTGACGACACGACGTCGAGAACTAGCATTCTCTGATCCCGGTCATTCAGCAACAAACTACAAAAAGGTAGGGTTTCATGACCCTGCCTTTTTTGTTGCGAGACCGTGGATTTACGGGTGCCAGGTGATATCATTAACGCTTGCGACCAGGAACAATTTCAAATAGATCGACCATTTAATACTTTATATATTGAACGGTTTCAGCACCGTTCATAACGAAAAAATATGGCCGGAAAAGATGTGAATACGATGAAGATCTCGCCAAAGGTATGGAAGAACGGCGAGTTCGTCGATTGGGACGACGCAAAGATCCACGTGATGGCGCACGTCGTCAACTACGGCTCGAGTGTGTTTGAAGGCATTCGCTGTTACGAGACTGAAAAGGGCTCCGCGATATTCCGCCTCAAGGAGCACATGCAGCGGCTGGTCAACTCGGCAAAGATCTATCGAATGGATTCGCCGTTTACACGCGACCAATTCTGCGACGCCGCGGTCGAGCTTGTACGAATGAGCGGACTTGAGCACTGCTACCTGCGGCCGATCATTTTTCGCGGCTTGAGTGACGATAATCCGTCGTTCGGTGTCAACCCATTCCCCGCACCGATCGACTCGTATATCGCGACATGGCAATGGGGCAAATATCTCGGCGAAGAAGCTCTCGAGACCGGCATCGACGTTTGCGTGTCGAGCTGGACGCGCATCACCTCGAACTCAATGCCTGCGATGGCAAAGGCTGGTGCGAATTATATGAATTCGCAGCTCATTAAGATGGAAGCGCTCTTAGGCGGGTTCTCAGAGGGCATCGCTCTCGACGACCGCGGTTATGTGTCCGAAGGTTCGGGGGAGAACATCTTCCTCGTCAACGGCGGACGGCTGATCACACCCCCGCTTGGTGCGTCGATCCTGCCGGGTATCACGCGCGATTCGGTCATCCAACTTGCGCGCGAAATGGGAATAGAGGTCGTCGAAACCTCTATCCAGCGTTCCGCACTCTATTTGGCCGACGAGGTTTTCTTCACGGGCACCGCGGCGGAGATCACGCCGATCCGATCGGTTGACCGGATAACTGTTGGAGCCGGCAAACGTGGTGAAATGACGGCTGCCCTGCAGCAGGAATTCTTTAAGGTCATCGGTGCCTCGCGTCCCGCGCCGGCAGGTGCCGACTGGCTTACATTCATAAACGCCGAAAGCGAAAAAAAAACGATAGCTACGGCATAGGTTAGAAAAAGCTGAAATTGAAATGGGGGCTGCCAGTGCGGCCCTCTTTTAGCGCAGGCCTTGGCCGATCTGCTCCGTTCCGAATGCGCCGATGCCATTCAGGCGGAAGCTAAAGGCGATGCGGTTCTCCTTCCTCACGCCGACATTGAACGTATAGTACTGGATCGCGAGCGAACAGCAGTCATACGCATAACCGAGTGTGAGCAGCGAACTGATCATCGGGGATGTTTTTGCTGCTCGCCGGTTCTGGAAGTCGAAAAAGTAAGATGCACCGCCATAGAGCCCGTGTTCGCGATTGCCGATAAAGATCGACGGACTCCATTGCGATCCGCGAAGCGTTCCCGGTTCCTTGCCGTTAGCATCGGCGTATTGCGAGAGCGACGGAATGAGCGTGACGGCACGCGTATAATAGAAACTCTGAAAGAGTTTTAGCATCGGCGAATCGTATCCGACCGTTGCCGTGATGTCCCGCAATCCGTCACCCTGAAATCCATAGTCAAGCCTCGCGTTCGCGTATAACGTTCGCTGGGGACGATAGGTGACATCGACATTCAACGGCGAGAAGCGCCGCGGCGTGCCGCCGAAAGTGTAAAAACTCAGTGCAGTGATCGGTTCGATCTCGTTCCGACGTCCGGTCGCAAGTGCGCCGCCGAATGTCTTGTCAAAGAAATATTTTCCGCGGACCGTGATGCTCAGCACCTCGTACGGTTGTATCGAGCTCTGGTCTTTTCCGCCGTTCTGCTTCAGCAGACTCTGGGCCTCGGCCGTGACGGCCTCGGTGTATCCCCTTGTATAAAAACGGTTTATCAGCCCGAACTCGATCTCATTCGTGTTCGTGATCGTATCAACATAGTCGAAGCGAATGATGCGATTGAAATTATCGACGCCTTTCACATAACGATAGGTCAGATACGGTTCAATAACGTGGCGGAATTTGAATTTGTCGTTCTTACCATAAAAGTTTTTCGCGAGAGCGACCGGACGCACGTCGAAAGCTAATTCTCCATACTTTCGCAGCAGGTTGTTGCCGGACACGGCCCGCCGTGACGTAAATGAGTTCGAATAGAACGTCGCGCGGAGAGCACCCGTCAGGGTGAAGTTGAAATACTTTGTGTTGATCGGCAGCGTTAACTGAGGATATGCATCGAGACGCTGCACGAGAGCCGGCGTCACAATGGGCGTCCGAAAACCCGTCGCGGCGAAGTACAAGGCCTGATCGTCGACCTCCTCGCGCCGGGACACGCCCTCCGCGCTCGTCTTGAAGGAGAAATAAAGAGGCTTTAGGAACGACAGCATCGACGGCCGCTTCTCAAAGATGATACTTGGCAGATTACGCGTCTTTTCGCGAACGTTCGGTATCGAGATGACCTGCGACCGTGCGAGGAAATTTAACGTGTAACTGTTCCAGCTCTTGTTTACACTGACCTGCGAGTTCTCGATCGGCGAGATGATCTGCTGGATGCCGTCGGAGAATTCCTGTCGGAATGCGAGGCTCGACGTGATGCGAAAATCCGCGGCCGCTGTAAAGCCATTTGGAAAGTAATGAACTCCCTCAGCGTAGATGATCGAACCGCCTTGATCGGGATGCTGAGCATCGGCCTTCGCTCCAAAGATGCGATCCTTAACTGCATAGAAACCGAAATTGAAATACGAACGAGAATTTGCGCGCGTGCGTACGTCAAGCCCGTACCCAAGCCCACGCTTTGCATAAATGTCACCTCGAAACGTGACATCGGCAGAATCACCCAGCGTCAAATAGTATGCATTCGACATGCGAAAGCCTTTGCGGCCCGAATAACCGAATGACGGTGTCAAAAAGCCGGAGCTGCGGTCTTTTTTCTTGATCGAGATCGATGCGAACGGCACGATCGCGACCGGCACGTCCTTAACTCGGAACTTGGCACCTTTTAGTCGAATTCGGTCGTTCGTCTTTATCCGCGCGCGGTCAGCGGTAAAGCTCCACTTCGGGACGGCCTCGACGCACGCTGTGAACTTGCCTTTGTAAACGACGATCTCGTCGACAGAAACCCGCTCGACGCGCTCCGCCGTGAAGTAGATCACCGTGCCGTCATTCGTCTGATTCGTAAAACCGGTCGAATCTTCAAACGAGCCAAGCTTCGTTTTGTAATTCCACGTCGCACGCACGCCCGTTATCCGCTGATCGTCGCCTTGATCAAATATCACGCTCCCGCGCGCGACGACCTTATTCTCGGCCTCGTAAACCGTGATCTCGTCAGCCTGCAGTCGATAGATCCCGTAGTGCAGATCGACATTACCGATATGCTTGACGATGCGTTTTCCTTTTTCGCCCTCGACGGTCTGTCGGTCGGAATAAACAACCACCTCTCCGTCACCGCCTTCGGGTGCGAAGCTCGGTTTGATCGGCCGCGGCGAGCGAATGCTCTGCTCGGGTGATACGGGATTGATGTTGGGTGTGTCGGTGATCGGGTTCGCGACCTGACGCTCGACTGGATTCGTCTGCTGCGCAAAAACGCCGCCGCACAACGCGGCTGCAAGGCAAACGGAGATCGTCAGTTTTCTATAACCCATCAAGAGAACACTATTTCGAATTGAGCTCGAGAATAAAGTAATCGTTTCCGTTGACACGGATCAGCCGGCCCTCGGTGTAGTCGCCCTGGAAAAATTGGTTCGCGGGGTATGCCTTGCCGGCGATATCGTCCGCACCACTAACGTCGTTTTCAGCGACAAGGTCCTGCGGGAACCACGTTTCCGCCGGAACGGTCACCGGCTGTGGAGCTCCGGCCTTTTCAGCTTCGGCTACCACCTTCACTGTATCCTCGGGATCGAAACGCAGCACCGCGGTCAGCTTCTTGTTCGCTTTGTTCTCTTTCCAAACCGCGTCCTCCGCTTCGTATGGAATGTTGATGATCAATCCGAGGTCCTCAACGCTGGTTTGCGCGCTGTTCGCTGCCGGAGCGTTTTGGTTCGGCGCGCTGTTTACCGCGGCTTGACGGCCGCCGCAACCCGCTAAAATGGCGAGCAGTATTAATGCTAGAATAGTGGGAAATCGGGCCAGCCTCATTCAATGATTTTAGGCTGTTAAACGCCCTGTTTGCAATTTGCTCAAATGGACACTGTCGAGACGAAAAAGGCCGTAAGCGAAGCCGCTGCCGAGGTCGAACGCTGGGAAAATGAAACCTTGAACAAAGTACTCGAGCGCACGCCTGAGCGAAAAACTTCGTTCGAAGGCGTTTCGCTCGAGCCTGTCGAGCGGCTTTACACGGAGGCCGATTCAGAAGACATCGAGGTCGGTTTCCCCGGCGAATTCCCGTACAAACGCGGTATCCACCCGACGGGCTATCGCGGCAAGCTTTGGACAATGCGGCAGTTCGCGGGATTCTCGTCGCCGGAGAACACTAATGCGCGGTTCAAGTATCTTCTTGAACACGGTCAGACCGGCTTGAGCGTCGCGTATGACCTGCCGGCGTTGATGGGTCTCGACGCCGATTCACCGTTATCCGAAGGTGAGGTCGGCAAATGCGGCGTCGCGGTTTCTTCGCTCGCAGACTTCGAAGTTTTGTTCGACGGAATTCCGCTCGATCAGGTCACTGTCTCGCAAACGATCAACGCACCCGCACCGATATTCCTCGCGATGTATCTCGTCGTCGCCGACAAACAAAAAGCCAACTTCAACAAGATCTCGGGCACACTGCAGAACGACATTCTCAAGGAATACATCGCGCAGAAAGAATGGATCTATCCGATCAAGCCGGCAATGAAGCTCGTGATCGACACCTTCGAATACACGACGAAGCACGTGCCGAAATACAATCCGATCTCGATCTCGGGTTATCACATTCGCGAGGCCGGTGCGACGGCGTTGCAGGAACTGGCGTTCACGCTGCGTGACGGTGTCGAGTATGTGCAGTATGGCATCGACCGCGGGATGAATGTCGATGAATTTGTGCCGCGGCTTTCGTTCTTCTTTAACGCCCACAATGATTTCTTTGAGGAGATCGCCAAATATCGCGCCGCTCGCGTCGTCTGGGCCCGGACGATGAAGGAAAGATTTGGCGCGACAAATCCACGCACGATGATGCTTCGGTTTCACACGCAAACAGCAGGCGTTTCGCTCACCGTGCAACAGCCGCTTAATAACATTGCGCGTGTCGCGATACAAGCTCTTGCAGGCGTGCTCGGCGGCACACAAAGTCTTCACACTGATTCGTACGATGAGGCACTCGCCCTGCCAACCGACGAGGCCGCACTCATCGCTCTTCGCACTCAGCAGATCATTGCCGAGGAAACCGGCGTTGTGAACACGGTCGATCCGCTCGGAGGAAGCTACTACGTTGAATCATTGACAGAGAAAATGATCGAGGGCTGCTTCAACTACTTCGACAAGATCGACGGTTTTGGCGGAATGGTCGAGGCCGTGGAGGCGGGTTTTCCCCAGCGTGAGATCCAGGAATCTGCGTATCAATATCAAAAGGCGGTCGAGCGCGGCGAACAAACCATCGTCGGCGTCAACAAATACGGTATGAAGGAAGAGGTCCACAAGACGGACATTCTCCAGATCGACGAGACCGTCCGCGACCACCAGCTGGAGCGTCTCGCTCACGTCAAGTCAACGCGTGACAATGGCGCGGTCTCAAACGCACTCGATGCACTCAAGAGGGCAACGCGCAATAACGAGAACACAATGCCCGGGATCATCAAAGCCGTCGCCGCCTACGCCACGGTTGAAGAGATCTGCGTCGCACTGCGTGACGTTTACGGGATTTACGAGGAACCCGCTTTCTAGGTGGTCGACGACTCTCTTTCAGTTACCTCACCGCCAAAGGTCGAGTTATCGCCGCTCGGCGAGCAAGGCGAGAAGCTCGCCGCGGACTATCTGATCAACAACGGCTATCGCATCGCGGTAACCAACTTCAAAGTTCCGATCGGCCGCAATACGAAAGGCGTCGCTGTCACGGGCGAGATCGACATTATCGCGCTCGATGGCGAGACGTTATGTTTTGTGGAGGTAAAGACGCGGCGATCTGACGAGTTCACGCCGGTGATCACGGCGGTCGACAATCGCAAGCAGCGGCAGATCATCCGCACGGCAAAGGTGTACCGGCGTTTGTTCGATATCCGTGATATAAAGCATCGATACGACGTAGTAACCGTCCTCTTTCCGCTTGACGCGGAACCGACGATCGAGCTCACAAAAGGTTTTTGGACCGAAAGTAAATTCAATAAACGCACGTGGAGCGCGCCGGCGTGGGATGAGTTCCGATGAGTTTGAACAGTTAACTGTCAGGATCTCGCCGCAAATAAACAGGACGCGAGCTCGATAAAGCTCGCGTCCGTTTTTCTTCGGCTCAGTTGCTATTTGTCGCGGCTGAGGTCGAATTTTATTCCCAGTCTGAACATCCGTCCCGCATCGGGTCTAACGATCGGGAGCGGCTGACCGGTCGAGCCGACCTTTCCGATATTCGGGTCCTGGTTGTCGAAAAGATTCTCGATCATCCCGTAAACCTCAAGGCCCTTCTTGATGCGCTTGCTCGCGAATACATCCACCAATTGGAAACCCGGCTCGACGAGCTCGCCCTGCAGCGCGCGGTTTGATGTCGACGACGCTTTCCATCCGGAGTAGAACGACGCACGGATGTTCGCACGCAATCCCAGCTTCTCGTCGTCGTAACCAAGCTTCAAGAATCCCTGATTACGAAAACGTTCCGGCAAATACGAGTCGGTCTGTTTGTTCCGCGCGTCGAGATACGTGTAACCGCCGCTGAACGCAAAGCTATGCGGCAGTCGAATGTCAGCCGTCGACTCAACACCCTGCGTGAAAACGCGCGAAAGGTTGTTGTAAACGATCAGCAAACGGAACGGCTTGATCGGATACTGCGCAGGATCGAGACCGATACTTTGAATGTATGCGATCGCTTGCGGTATCGTCAGCGCGCCGGGTGCGGGGAACGGCAGGACGAATCCGATCGTCTGCGACTCGATAAGGTTGACGACGTCGTTTCGGAAGAAGTTGATGCCGAAGCGATACGCTTTCTTC
>JADMIO010634423.1_pt1 | contig 56019 bp, 37 predicted proteins | sample 8958161 | NCBI WGS metagenome assembly JADMIO01 (sample SAMN16585339, study PRJNA669376) | soil metagenome | isolation source: Crop rotation soil | place: USA: Cullars Rotation, Alabama | collected 2011
CAGGTTCTCAAGGCCCAGTTGGCCCACAAGGTGTAACAGGTGCTAATGGTACTAATGGTGTTGATGGTGCTACAGGCCCACAAGGCATGGCAGGCGCTAACGGCGCTACAGGTTCTCAAGGCCCAGTTGGCCCACAAGGTGTAACAGGTGCTAATGGTACTAACGGTGTTAACGGAGCCACAGGCCCACAAGGCATGGCAGGCGCTAACGGCGCTACAGGTTCTCAAGGCCCTGTCGGCCCACAAGGCGTAACAGGTGCTAATGGTTCTCAAGGTCCGATTGGTCCTGCAGGCCCGCAAGGTGCTCAGGGTGCGCAAGGTGCAACAGGCCCATCAGGATTACTTCCTGCAGGTTCTGCAGCAGGTAATACAACGTATTGGAATGGAACACAATGGATAACAAACAGCAATAATATTTATAATAATGGACAAAACGTTGGCATAGGTACTTCAACACCGGGCAGCAAACTTAGCGTTGCAAATAACGTGTCTATAGGCCAAAATTTCTCTAACTCTGCAGCTCCTGTAAATGGCTTAATGGTAGAGGGTAAAGTAAAAGTTAATGCTATTACACCTTTAGCTCCTGCCACTCTTCGTGGTGCTGATAATTCACGCATATATGTTGAGCGCCCGGCAACAGATTTTGGTGCAGGCTATACCGGTATTTTCTCTTTCCGTCAAGGTTCGAACAATGCAGCAGACGGTGGTACCAGCTGGGCTGTTCGTGGTGTTGATGCTGCCATTAAAGGTTATTCGTTTAATGGTAATAACTATACCGCAGGTGTTTATGGTGGTAACCATGGAGATTTTGACAATAGCGCAGGTGTTGTTGGCCGTTTAAATTTAGGAAATAACGGTAACCCAACCCTTGCTTTTATGGCTTATAAAGACAATCAAAGCCGTTACTGGGGCTTTTATACACAAGACAATACTTTCTTAGGTGGCGAAATCCGCATACCTCAAGGTTCTCAAAATGGTTATGTTTTAACATCAGATAACCAAGGCAATGCTACATGGCAACCACTACCTACTATGTCCGGCCCAACAGGCCCACAAGGCCCGGTTGGCCCATCAGGTGCTAATGGAACCAATGGTACTAATGGTGCAACAGGTGCTGTAGGTCCACAAGGCCCTACGGGTGCTAACGGTGCTCAGGGTATACAAGGTGCAACAGGTGCAAATGGAACTAATGGTACTAATGGCGCAACAGGCCCACAAGGTCCTGCCGGCACTAACGGCACTAACGGAACAAATGGTGTAGATGGAGCAACCGGCGCAACCGGTGCTACAGGTGCATCGTTACAACGTATTGCGGGTACTGTAACCATGGGTGATATTGCCGGTGGTACTACAGGCTCAGTTCCTGTTTCGGGTGACATTACATCAGCAATTAAAACCAACCCAAGCGGAAGGTCTAATATTGTTGTAAACTTTACCAGTTTAGGAACCACTAATTATCTTCCGATGCTATCGTTTACCAGCTTTGGTAATGCTGATGATGATAACGATTTTGAATCGCCTATTATTAGGAATATGACAGCTACATCATTTGAAGTTTGGTTTGACGAAACAAATTCGGTAGTCCAAAACATTAAGATGAATGTAATAGTGCTGGTACCTTAAACAGTACTAAATAGAATTATAAAAATCCACCCCAAAAGGGTGGATTTTTTGTGTTTATACGGTTTTAGTATACCAGATTAACTACTGCTCTAGGGGCAGCCCTTTTTATTTTCTTTAAACGGGTATTGTTTCTAAGGTTTTAGAGTTATACATTTACCTAAAACCATATTTACCATGATAAAGTCAATTCAAAAACTAATTGCAGTTGCGGCAATTCTGCTTTTTAGCAGCGCAACATTTGCCCAAACGGCACCGCCGCCGGGCATTAACTACCAGGCTGTAGCCCGCGATAACTCGGGTGCTATTTTAACTAACAGCGCAATGACTGTACGTATATCCATTTTAAATGTGATAAACGGAACACCTCAGTTTCAAGAAACACACAGCGTAACAACCAACCAGTTTGGTTTATTTAATGTAGTAATAGGCCAGGGTACTTTTGTTACCGGCCCTTATAACAGCTTAAGCCTTATACCTTGGGGCGCATCAAATTATTATGCGAAAATTGAGGTGAACACAGGCACAGGTTTTATTGATATGGGTACTATGCAATTATGGTCTGTTCCGTATGCATTATACTCAGGCAGCTCTACCAACCCCGGCCCAACTGGCCCTGCGGGTGCTAATGGTGCCCCGGGCGCAACAGGTCCTGCTGGGGCTAACGGTGCTACAGGTCCAACAGGCCCAGGTGGTGGCGCAACAGGCCCAACGGGCCCTGCGGGTAACGATGGTGCAGCAGGTGCTACCGGCCCTGCCGGCCCTACAGGTGCAGCAGGTGCTACGGGCGCAGCAGGCCCTGCGGGTGCAACGGGTTTAGCAGGTGCAACAGGCCCTGCAGGACCAAGCGGTACAAATGGTACTAACGGAACCAATGGTGCTACAGGCGCTACCGGTCCAACAGGCCCTTCGGGTGCAGGAGGTATAAATATCCAATCGGTGAGTATGACAGGCGACCAAACACTTACGGCTGCTGCCTATACTAACATGCCTCAATTGACACTTACGTTTACACCAACCCAAAGCACTACCTATATTGAATTTACTGCTGCGGGTTTAGGTTATACATCTAGTACATCAATAGCAGAGTTTCAGGTATTAGTAAATGGAGTAGCTGTGGGTGGAACAACAGAGAAAGTTGGTATTTACAACTCGTGGGATGGCGTGTCTACAACCACCTGGAGTACTGCTTTTTCTAAAAAAGTTACTGTTAACCCGAACGTAGCCAATACGGTTGTGGTACAATACCGCACATCGGCGTTAGATGGTACTGCGGGCATAGGTATATTTAATGCCACACAAACCAGCCAACATGCAACATTGTCGGCATTTGTACAATAATACTACTATGAAAAAAATAGTTTTAACATTAGCCATTGTATGTGCTGCAAGCATTGCGGGCTTTAGCCAAAGTGCTGCGCCACAATTAGCAGTTGGCACACCTGCCAAGCATACAGAGCCTGTAGTAGGTGCTAATAAGCCGAAATTAAAAGCATACGACAAAACTCCGGGTACACAAAGCAGACAACCTGCTGATAAACCCAAGCCTGTTTTAGCAGCTACAAGTACTGTAGAAAAGCCAAAAGAATAGGTTTTTCATTTACAAATAGACATTCAAGCCCCTGTAACAAGGGGCTTTTTTATGCCCATAAAACAAAATTTGTGGTAAAACCGTTTCAGGGCGTATCTTTAGCGATTGATTATTATTAATTTTACCGTTTTAGAATAGAAAAAAACATGGCATGCAGCGGATGTAGCACAGGCAGGGGCAATGGAACCCCCGCAGGGTGCAAAAGCAATGGAGCATGCGGTATAGGTGGTTGTAACAAACTCAATATATTCGACTGGCTGGCAAACATGGAGTTGCCAAATGGTCAAAAACAATTTGATATAGTTGAAGTACGTTTTAAGAACAGCCGCAAAGAATTTTACCGCAATAACTCAGGTCAGGACCTAATGCAAGGCGATATTGTCGCTGTAGAAGGTAACCCGGGCCACGATATAGGAGCCGTTTCGCTATCGGGCGAACTGGTTAAACTTCAGTTGAAGAAACTGAATATTCAATACGATTCAGCAGAGATAAAATCGCTTTACCGTAAGGCTAAAGCTGCCGATGTTGACAAATGGCAAGCCACTATTGGCCGCGAGGTGGAAACCATGTACAAAGCGCGCGTAATAGCATCGGGCCTTGGTTTGGATATGAAGCTGAGCGATGTGGAGTTTCAGGGCGATGGCTCAAAAGCCACTTTCTTTTATACCGCACCTGATAGGGTTGACTTTCGCGAACTGATTAAGAAATTAGCTGAAGAATTCCGAGTGCGTATAGAAATGCGCCAGATAGGCCAACGCCAAGAGGCTGCCCGTTTGGGTGGTATTGGATCGTGCGGCCGAGAGCTTTGCTGCTCTACCTGGTTGCGAGATTTCCGTACGGTAAACACCAGCGCGGCACGTTATCAGCAATTAGCTTTAAACCCGCTTAAGCTGGCAGGCCAGTGTGGCAAACTTAAATGCTGCCTTAACTACGAGCTTGACAGCTACCTTGATGCGATTAAAGACTTCCCCGAAAACGAGAAGCCTATTGAAACACAAAAAGGTATTGCAGTACATATGAAAACGGATATTTTCCGCCGTACCATGTGGTATGCTTACCGCGATAATATGGGTATGTTTATTCCGCTATCGGTTGATAGGGTGAAGGAACTCTATGCTATGAATGCAGAGGGTGTTAAGCCTGAAGAACTAGCCTTGGCAGTTTCTAAACTTCCGGCTAAAAAAGAGCCCGACTACGAGAACGTTGTTGGTCAGGATAGTCTTACCCGCTTTGATAGATCTAAGAAAAAACCGAACAACAAAAACCGTAAAGGCGGTAATAATAAACCTCGTCAGCAGGGGCCTAATAACCAGGGCGGAGGTGCTGAAAAGCCGGTTGGAGATAACAAACCTGAGAACAAAAACCAGGGAGGTGGCGAAAATAAAAACCAAGGCGGAGGTAATAACCAAAACCGCGGCCCAAGGGATAATAACAACCGCAATAATCGCAATAACCGCAACAAACCACGCGGACCTAAACCGCCACAAAACCCACCTCCACCGCAACAATAATGAAGAGGCTTTTAGGTATAGTAGCATTTGCACTGCTTCTGCTTTTTGCAGCATGCGACGATAGCCGCATTTATGAAGAGAACAAAAAGATAGAGGGCAATAGGTGGAAATCGAACGAGCCGGTTGAGTTTGAAGTGGAAATTACCGATACCAACCAAGCGGTAAACGCCTATGTTAACCTGCGTAATACGGCAGATTATGGATTCTCTAATATCTACCTGTATTTAACTACAACCTTCCCCGGTGGTAAAGAATCTAAGGACACGCTGAATTGTATGCTGGCTGATAAAAACGGCAAGTGGATGGGTACTGGTGCAGGCGATTTATTGGACAACCGCATAATGCTTAAACGTAATGTTTACTTTAACCAAAAAGGTAAATACAAATTCAGGTTTGAGCATGCCATGCGTGTTGACCCTTTGCCTAATATAACCGATGTAGGCTTCAGGATTGAGAAAGCTGATGGCAAGTAAACCTTGTTAGTTGAATTATAGTACAAGTAGTTGCAAACATACTTTGTATGAAACCAATCTTAACCGTTCTGTTGTGCCTTGTTTCTACATGGGTATTTTCTATTGATATGTACCATAAAGGCGATGAGCTTTTTGTTCATGCTCCTTCAGGCTTAAAACTGCGTGCTACGCCCGATGGCGATGCTATTGTTACCGTGCCTTATGGTAGTAAATTAAAGGTGCTTTCAGACAGAATAATGAAGCCGTCGAAGATAGTGGATGGCTTAAATGGCTGTTGGGCTAAGGTAGATTTTGATGGCAAAACAGGATTTATTTTTGATGGGTATTTATCATTTTTACCTGCAGCAAAAGCATATCATGGTGAATTAATTAACTATTGCCGCGATACGTTTACACGCGTTACAGATATGCTTATTTCATCAGTTGATATTTGCGATGATGAGCAGGAAGAAGTTCCTACATCGACAGTGCAAATATTCAGTTATAAAGGACATAATATAGTATATACTAAGTACGAAGATTATTTCTCAACTGATGAAACTGTGAGCATAACAGGCATTAGTAACGAGGAGGCTTATTTGATTTGCAAGTCGATTTTTGATGATAAAATTAAAGAGGCTGACAAATCGTATAAAGAAACAGGATACCCTGATATGGTAAGCCCGGAAGCTTATACAAAGTATGTGCAGTACCCGAGGATGGATTGCTTTAGATTGTATTTATTGGGTGATTGCTCGCAAATATTGCAGATATGTAAAAGCATGGCTGAGAATGTTGCGACGATAAAATATTCGGAGCATTGTTGTTGCTGATATGGACAACTCTGCTGAGATATTTGCAATTGTATTATGCCTGATAGGATTGATTATTGGAGCATTAATGTTGCGTAATAAAGCAATAGATAGCACTAAAAGGATAGTTGCTATTGTTATAATAATTGTGTGTGTACTTGCAATATGGTTTGCAGGTGAGAGGATAAAATCTAAGCAGGAAAAAGAACTGGACGATTTTCGAAAGGCCTTTCAACAGAGCTAAAGCTCCCTTTCCATAAGGGCTTCAGCAAAGTCTTTTAAAGTAGAAGTATCGAAATTACTTAGCGCGTTTAAGTGTTCAATTGCGATATTGTAGTAGCGTGTTTTTTCGGTTTCGGCTTGTTGTAATACGCCTGCTTTTTCAAACAAGGTTTTTACTTTGCTTACCTTTTCTTCTACATTGTATGTAGGACCGGAGTACCAGTCTATCAGCTCTTCGCGGCTTTCTGTATCAGCCAGTTCCAGCGACTTTAAATACAAGAATGTTTTTTTGTTTGCTATGATATCTCCACCCGGTTGCTTGCCTACTTTCTCCGGTTCGCCGAACACATCCAGGATATCATCTTGTAATTGGAAAGCAATACCCAGGTTTAAACCAAAGTCGTATAAATGTTGTGCCTGTTCATTATTTGCACCGCCTGACAATGCGCCAATTTTTAATGATGCTGCCAACAGCACAGCTGTTTTCAGCGTAATCATATTAATATAATCGGAAATACTAACGCTGTCTAAAATTTCAAAATCTAAATCGAGTTGTTGGCCTTCGCATACCTCAATTGCTGTTTTGTTAAAGCAGGCTAATACCTCTTTAAGCACAGTAGAATCTACCTGTGCAATTTGCTCGTAAGCCAGTACAAACATTGCATCGCCCGATAGTATAGCTGTGTTGGTATTCCACTTTACATACACCGTTTGCTCGCCACGGCGCAGTGGTGCTGCGTCCATAATGTCATCGTGCAACAAAGTAAAATTGTGGAACAGCTCAATACCTAATGCAGGATGAAGTGCTTTGTTTGCATCGCCGCCAATGGTGCGTGCAGCCAGCATACATAGTGCAGGGCGCAGGCGTTTACCACCCAATGCTATAGTGTAGTTAATAGGCTCGTAAAGGCCAATGGGTTCACGGCCGGGCAGCAGGTTTTTCAACTGCTCGTCTACCAAGCGGGCGTAGCCGCCTATTTCTTGTAATTGGTGTGGCACAACACGTTTTATTTACAGCAAAGTTATAAATTGGCAGTTATGAATTTACCTCACCCCCCAACCCCCTCTCCTAAAGAGAGAGGGGGAGTGAAAAAATTGATTATAATTTTCTGTTTGTTTGCTACTTTTTCAGTACAAGCACAAACTGCTGTATATGATAGTTTGTATGCACGTAAAATGCTTGATACACTGGCTTCACCTGCATTGCTGGGGCGTGGCTATTACCGCGATGCTGCTGAGAATGCAGCCAACATTATTGCCACTGAATTTTTAAAAGATGGGGTAGAGCCTTTTCAAAAAAACAATTACTACCAGCAGTTTCATTTCTCGGTAAATACTTTCCCCGCGCAGGTAAATGTGGGATTGAAAAACAGGCAGCTAATACCCGGTGCAGATTTTATAGTATCGCCTGAAACACCTACCGTTAAAGGCACTTATAAAGTAGCATGGGCAGATAGTAATATTATTAATGACCGTGCAAGGTTGGATAAATTCATCAGTAAAAAGTACCCTAAAAAGTTTGTGTTGTTTAATATGAAAGGTGTGGTTGATGAAACAACCAAAAAGATTGTAGGCAAGGTAATAGCTGATAATACTATTGGTGCAGCAGGCATTGGAGTAATAAAGGATAAGCTGACATGGAGTGTTTCCACAACAGTAGATACATACCCAACAGTTGAATTTTTGAGTGGGATAATCACTAAAAAAAAACAGGCAAAGAAGATTAGCATTGATGTACAAACCCAATTTTTTGACGACTATATAGGCCGAAATGTTGTGGGATTTGTAAAGGGAACGGAAAAGCCGGACAGCTTTATTGTATTCTCATCTCACTACGACCATTTAGGTATAATGGGTACCAGCGCCATTTTTACGGGTGCTAATGATAATGCGAGTGGCTGTTCTATGATGCTTTCCCTGGCTAAATATTACTCTAAAAATCCTGCAAAATATAGTATTGCTTTTATTGGTTGGGGAGGCGAAGAGCTGGGCCTTTTGGGCTCTTTCCATTATGTTGAACACCCTGTTTTTCCGCTGGAGAAAATTAAGTTTATGGTTAACCTTGATATTATGGGCACAGGTGATGATGGCATTACCGTGGTTAACGGAACAGGTTATAAACCAAGGTTTGATGCGATGGTATCAATCAATAAAAAACTAAACCTGCTGAAAGAAGTTAAAATTCGTAATAATGCTGCTAACAGCGACCATTACCCCTTTGTAGAAAAAGGCGTTCCTGCATTTTTCATCTACACTATGGGAGGTATTAAAGCTTACCACGATATTTACGATAAGCGCGAAACCCTACCTATGACTAAGTTTAAGGAGGTGTATGTTTTGCTTACGGAGTTTGTGAAGACGTTTTAAATCAAAAACCTTTTACGGGTTTCCGGCGATGGTATCATGCACTCATCTTTTTGGCCAAACCAGCGGTAGCGGTTACGTGCAATGGTGTCGTACACCCAGTTGCGGAGAAACTTAGGGAAGATAAAAAGCACTACCAGCAAGGGCCAGCCGCGGCGCAGGTATTTAACCAAATGCAGCGCTGCCGATGATTTTACATACACCTTTCCACCCTCGTAAAGTATTAGCGAGTCTGGGATGGGTTTATCCCCAAAAGAAGTTTTAATGGCTTCGCCGGCTTCAGATTGCAAAGCGGCAAAGGTGAGTACAGGTCTTTTTTCTTTACGCAAAACAAGCTTAACCCAAGAGTTGCATAGGTTGCAAACTCCATCGTAAAACAGAATGGGCTGGTGCTTATTTAACTCTTCAAGAGTCATTATTTTGCTGGAGCTGCTGCTTCGGGCGCTTCTTTTTTGTACAGTTCGTTAAGCTTATTTATAACATCTACCGTTACATTTAGTTGCGCATCACCATATAAAACAGGGCCAATGCCACGCGATGTTTGAATAACGTATTGGTGGCCATTAGCTTTAGCGTAGTCTTTTAAGAAATCTTCAACTTTAACAAGCAATTTTTGGTTAAGATCGGCAGCCTCTGCACCTAATTTATTTTGAAGGTCGTATGCGGTATTTTCACCGTCGGCCTGCATATTTTTCAAGTCGTTTTCTGTTTTTGCACGCTCGGCAGGGGTTAAATAGTCCATTTTGGTTTGGTACTCATTTAGCTTTTTAGCAAAAGCATCCTGCTTGGCCTTAATGGTGTTTTCCATTGCTGATTTTTTAATACCAAGGTCGGCCTGTACTTTTTTGCTGTATTCGTAATTTTTTAATAATGAGTCGCTATCGATATAAACAATAGGCTTGCCTTTTGCATTAACTACAGAGGTGTCAGCATCCATATCTATGCCATTGCTACTGCTTCCGGCAGATGAAAAGTGCAGGTAAAACAATACCGCAACAGCGATAATTAAAACTCCATTAAGTATTAACGATAGGTTTTTCATTCTTATCTATTCTAAGGTTATTTGGCGGTAAAAATACGTTAAAGTAACATACCACTAAATCTAATTTCAATTTAATCGAAAACCTTTGCAGGTTGACTAGGCAATTGCTATGTTTGCCAAATGCGAAAATCGGGCTCATCAACAAAATTGCTATTTGCAGGCTTTATAGGCTTGTTGTGCATTATTGCTGCCTGCAAAACCCCGAAAGAAAGCACGGCTACGGTTTCATCTGCCGATACTTTTAACGTAATGACGCTGGATAAATTTTTCGCCTACCCCGTAACCGACCGCCAGCCAATTTTTTTGAGTAGCGGAAATGTTGAGGGGGATTCGCTTACCTACCAACGCCGTTTGCAGCATTGGTACCTGTTGTACGATACCAAGCACTACACAAAAAAATACGGTGCATTGCCTAAATTTTACCCCGGCAACGTAACGCTGGAACAGTACAAAAAGAACCCGCCGAGAGTTCCTGATGAATATAACAGAATAATGTTTGGATATAATTGAAGAATACAATATTTTTAGCAAGTTTATTTTAAAACGCCTATGAAAAAGTTATACAAACTAATTAAACCGATTACCTTACTGGTACTGTTGGTTACAGGTTTTGCGGCAAACGCACAACAGGTTAGCAACGGCCCGGTAAACTTGCAGATAAAGGCCGATGCGTTTTGGAAAGGCAATTACGATGACGTGATTGACAATACCGAGGAGCGTGATAAAGTGTGGTTTAGGGATGCTGCCAACCTTGACGGCAGCGACTGGATTGGCGGTGCATGCTTCCAGTGGACAGGCCCATCAGGCAGTGGCGGTTTTCCGTTATGGTCTAACCCAACTAACTGGGGTGCAACATTCAACTATACTTACGGTACAAACGTTCCGCAACATTTTCAGGTATTGTTAGAAGGATGGGAAGAAGACTCAGGTAACGATTGCGATTACGACTGTTCTTCAATTTGTATTGACCAGGATGATAACCATTGCGGTCCAACACAAGCAGGCGGTAACTGGGATTTCCGTACACTTGGCCCTCCTTGCGTTTGGAACCAGACAGAGGTAACAGGCACCTGCGGTAACTATGGCGTTCGTTTCAGCTCGTACTATACCCCTGCATTACCAACCATTACCGGCCCAACATCTGGTTGCGGTTCGGTAACTTTAACGGGTAACGGTGCTACATACGGTGGTTCTTACAACTGGTATAATGCTGCTACAGGCGGCTCTTTATTATTCTCGGGCTCTACATACACGGTAAATACACCGGGTACTTATACAGTTTACCTACAAGTAAACAACTCATGCGCCAGTCTTGGCCGAACGCCGTATACGTTTACTGTAAGCGGCACATCGAGCGGTGCGTTTAACTATTCATCAGCAACATTCTGTAAAAACGGGTCTAACCCAACACCAACAATAACAGGTGTTCCGGGTGGTGCGTTTACTTCAACGCCGGCAGGTTTATCAATTAATGGTTCAACCGGCCAGATTAACGTACAAGCTAGTAACGCAGGTACTTACTCCGTTACCTATACACCACCGGGAAGCTGTCCGGGTGTAGTAACCAATACAGTAACCATTGTTAATGCTGATAATGCTTCGTTTAACTACGCGGCACCAAGCTTCTGCCAAAACTCAGGTATACAGTCTCCAACTATTGCACTTAACGGCGGTAGCTTTACATCGAACCCTGCGGGCTTAGCCATTACAGGCAGCAACGGTGTGGTAGATTTAAACAACTCTAGCCCGGGAACGTATACCATTACTTACAATACTGCGGGTGCTTGTCCTTCATCATCAACACAGCAGTTAACTGTTACGCCTGCACAAAGTGCAACGTTTACTTATTCTAACGCTATTTACTGCCAGGATGATGTTACCAACCCAACACCACAAGTAACAGGTACAGCGGGCGGTTCATTTACATCAAGTCCTGCAGGTTTAGCGCTTAACAGCTTAACAGGCCAAATTACTTTGAACTTAAGTACAACAGGTATTCCTTATACTGTAACCTATACTTCGCCCGGCCCATGTGCTGCATCGCAAACGTATGGTGTTACTATTATTGATAACCCAAGCGCACCGGTAGCGGTTTCTCCTGCTGCTATTTGCGAAGGCCAGCCAACACCACAGCTTTCTGCTGCCGGTAGTGGCGGTACTATTAACTGGTACGATGCTGCAATAGGTGGTAGCTTATTACAAGGCAACAGCTCTATTTACAACCCACCGGTAACTACCGCGGGTACTTATACTTACTATGCTGAAGAAGTTGGTCCAGCGGCTTGTGCCAGCACACGTACACCAGTAACCGTTACTATTAATGCAACGCCAAACGCCCCTGCAGTTGGCCAGCCAAGCGCTATCTGTATTGGTGATAACCCACCAACACTTTCAGCATCGGGTACCAACGTTATTTTTAACTGGTACAATGCACCAAACGGTGGTACTTTATTGCAGGCAAACAGCTCTAACTACGTTCCAACTATTAATGCCCCGGGTACTTATACTTACTATGTAGAAGCTGTTGGTGTGGGTAACTGCCCAAGCAGCACGCGCACCGCGGTAACTTTAGTTGTTAATGCACTTCCATTAGTTGGTATTGCTACCAGCGATAACACGCTTTGCGCTAATGATAACTCGGTGCCAATCTTCGGTTTCCCGGGTGGTGGTTTCTTCACAGGCAGCGGTGTATCCGGCAGCACATTCGATCCTGCTAATGCACCAATCGGTTCATCGGTAGTAACGTATACTTATACCGATGCTAACTTCTGTACCAATAGCCAAACCCAACAGTTTATTGTGTATGATGTTCCTGTACCTCTTATTGTAGCTAACGGTAGCCCTGTTCTATGTAACGGCGGCGATGTTACCCTTGATGCAGGCGCAGGCTATGTAAGCTATATGTGGTCTCCTGGTGGCGAAACAGACCAAACCATTACTGTTAACAGCAGCGGCGTTTACGGCGTTGAGGTTATCAGCACCGATGGTTGTGTTGGTGTAGGTTCTAACCCTGTAACGGTATCTCTAGTTCCTGATACATTTATTGCAGCACCAATTGTTGGTGATGTAACAGTATTCTGCGTTGGCACTAACATTAACACTACCCTTGATGCAGGTTCGGGCTATAGCGCTTATACATGGTCTCCGGGTAATGAGATAACACAAACGCTTAACGTAACAACTCCGGGTACTTATGTTGTTACTGTACAAAATGCCCTTGGTTGCGTATTTGTAGACTCTGTAGATGTTGGTTACTCAACTATCAATGCACAAATTACTGCTGATGGCCCGTTGTTATTCTGCTTAGGCGACAGCGTTCAACTATCGGTTAACCCTGCATACTCTTACTTATGGAGCAGCGGTTCTACAACACAAGCGGTTGAGGTTAACCATACCGGTGAATATAGCGTTATTGTTGAAGACGAATACGGTTGTGTAGCAATGGATACTGTTGATGTATCGGTAGAATTCCCACCAATTGCAGACTTTGCATATGGCCAGCAAAGCAACTCGTTAGATATGAACTTCTATGATTTCTCATCTAACGGTACCACTTACTCATGGGATTTTGGTGATGGTGGCAGCAGCGCTCAGACAGACCCAATGCACACTTTCCCTGCGCCGGGTGACTATACCGTAACACTTACTGTTACCAATAGCTGTGGTGAAGATGAAATGGTGATTGTAGTTCCTGTTAAAACAGTTGGTTTACCTGAACTAGATATTGAGAAATTTACTATTTACCCGAACCCAACCGATGGCAACCTGATGGTACGTTTTAACTCTACCACTACACAAGCTATCGACATTCGAGTAATGAACCTTGTAGGCCAACAACTGTTTGGCGACAGCATGAATAACTTCAGCGGCAGCTACCAAAAATCGTACGATTTAGGTTCTCTGCCTGCAGGTGTTTACCTGTTCCAAATTGTGACTGAAAAAGGCTCGCGTACTGAGAGGGTAATACTTTCTAAGTAAACGCAAGAACAATAATATTGGCAAAGTCCCGTCTGTAATAGACGGGACTTTGTTATTTTCCCTCACCCCCTAAATCCCCCTCTCCTAAAGGAGTGAGGGGGACTTAAATATTATAAATACCTTTGTAGTTAATGAATAAGTTTAAAAGGTTGTTTGCCTATACGCGCCCGTATTCTAAATACGTGGCACTGAATATAGTGTTCAACATCTTTTCGGTAGTTTTTGGGTTGTTTACCATAGCGATGGTAATACCTTTTTTACGCCTTATTTTTAAGCTGGAAGATACCACTGCAAAAGCTACTGAAGCAGTAAGCGGCATGCAGGGTGCAAAAGAATATTTCTACAAGCAGCTTGGCGATTTTATAAACCTTTACGGGCAGCAATATGCACTGCTAATGCTATGCTTTGGTATAGTGATATTGTTCTTATTAAAAAACCTGTTCCGTTACCTTGCCATGTACTTTTTAGCGCCGGTGCGCAATGGGGTAGTAGCTGATTTAAGGCAAAAGGTTTACAACAAGATTTTAGGTTTGCCATTAGGTTATTTTTCTGATGAACGGAAGGGTGATATAATGTCGCGGAGTACGAGCGATGTAGCCGAAGTAGAATGGTCGATAATGAGTGGTTTGGAGATGGTATACCGCGAACCGCTGAGCATTATCATCACTTTAGGTATGCTGTATTTTGTTAGTCCGGAGCTTACAATAACATCAATAATACTATTGCCAATTGCGGGTTTGCTGATAGGCAGGTTGGGCAAGACACTGAAAAAATCGTCGCACAAAAGCCAGCATAAATTAGGTGAAATACTTAGCCTTATTGATGAAACCCTAGGCGGGCTGCGCATTGTAAAAGGCTTTACTGCTGAAGAGCAGATGAAGGAGAAGTTTAAAGACGAGAATAAAGCCTTTACCCGATTGCAAAATAATATTTACCGCCGTAAAGATTTAGCATCGCCGTTGAGTGAATTTTTAGGCACAGCCGTAATGGTGATTTTGATATGGATTGGGGGTAGCTTAATACTATCAGGCGATAACAGGTTGCATGCCGAAGAATTTATCTTTTTCATAGCCTTGTTCTCTCAAATACTAAACCCTGCCAAAGCCCTGACAACAGCATGGTATAACCTGCAAAAAGGTTTTGCATCGTTAGATAGGATAGACCATATTTTAGATGCTGAAGATACTGTGGCAGAGAAGCAAAATGCAGAACTGATTCCAGCTTTTGAAAGTAAGATTGAATACCGCAATTTGAGCTTTAAATACAATACCAAAAACGTATTAAACAACATCAACCTAACAATAGAAAAAGGCAAGACTATTGCTTTGGTTGGCCCATCAGGAGCGGGAAAGACTACGTTGGCTGATTTACTTCCACGCTTTTATGATTGCACGGAAGGAGAGGTTTTGATTGACGGCAAAAACATAAAAGACCTGAACATAAAATCACTGCGGGGGTTGATAGGTGTGGTATCGCAAGAGACAGTATTGTTTAACGATAGTGTTGCCAATAATATACTTTTAGGTAAGCAAGGTGCATCAACCAAGGAGATAGAAGAGGCTGGCAGAATTGCCAATGCGCATGAGTTTGTACAGAAGCTGGAAGGTGGTTATAACTACAATATTGGTGACAGGGGAACTAAACTATCGGGAGGGCAAAGGCAACGATTGAGCATAGCACGTGCGGTGCTTAAAAACCCACCGATACTAATATTAGACGAAGCAACATCAGCCCTTGATACAGAAAGCGAAAAGCTGGTGCAAGATGCCTTAACTACATTAATGAAAACCCGCACATCTATTGTAATTGCACACCGCTTATCTACCATACAAAATGCCGATGAGATAATCGTACTAAACGACGGTGAAATAGTAGAACGTGGCAACCATACCGAACTGATAAACAAAGGCGGTTTATACAAGCGCTTGTGTGATTTACAAGCTTTTCATTAGAACACAATTAATATGAAGAAGATATTTACCATTATAGCCCTTATTGCATCAACCTATACATTTGCCCAAGGCCCTTTTAACACAGGCTTTGATCAATTTTCGAACTTTGGCACGTACGAAGAACCTGTAGGTTGGGCATCGTTAAATATATTCAGTGTTTTAGCTCCGGGTTTTCCTGTTACAGCAGAAAAAACTACTGATGTGCATAGCGGGTTATATGCATTAAAACTGACTACCAAAGCCGGCAACCCCGACTTTACAAATTATCCGCAATACGCTAACACCTTTACAAAAGACACTTTTCCGGGCATGATTTTACTGGGTGATATTGGTAACGAAATTGAGGGTACAGCCTATACTGAAAGGCCTTCGGCAGTTAATTTCTGGTATAAGTACACATCAGTAGATGGGGATTCTGCAGGCTTTATTTTTTTACTGAGTAAGTGGGATAATGTAATGCACCAACGTAATACCATTGGCGGTGCAGTAGTAAGCATGAATGCTACCGTAAACACCTATACCAACAAAAATGTGCCGCTACAATATGCAGATGGTACTATACCTGATACACTTTCAATCATTGCTTTCTCCAGCTTTGATGCATTGTATCTATTAGAAAGCAATACCCCAACCCATGCTGCTATACCTAACAGTACATTATTTTTAGATGATATTAGTATTCTAACCACCGGGGTTGATGAAAGTGGTGTGAACAGGTTTGATATAAAGTTATATCCTAATCCTGCACAAGGTGAAATATCAGTGCTTTGTACAGGCTTTCCGCAGGTAAATAACCCGGTAAGTATTGAGTTTTATGATATGGCGGGCCGTAAAGTACATAGCCTTAACATAACCCAAATGCTAACCAAGGCCGATGTTTCAACGCTGGCGGCGGGTATGTATATATATACGGTTAAAACAGGCAATTCTGTGGTGCGTACGGGCAAGCTTACCATAGCAGAGTAGCCATATTATTATTCTGCTGAAAGGCAGATTGCTTGTATTCCATTCATTTTTCTACATTTGCCCCGAAAACCATATTTAAAACGAAAAATGAAAAAAGTAATTATTACCCTTTTTGCTGTTGTAGCTTCTGTGGGTTTTACATTTGCCCAGGTGCCTGCTAACGGTGGCCTTGAAGCATGGACCAGCAGCGGTACTTACGAAGACCCTGATAGCTGGGGTACCCTAAACTTTGCCTCTGCATTTGTATCAGGCTTCCCTATTACGGTTGAAAAAACTACTGATGCTCACGGCGGCACTTATGCTGCTAAATGTACTACCCAACCTAGCCCGGCAGACCTTAGCGGTTTTGGCTTTACAAAAGATACCGTACCGGGTATGCTAATGATTGGTAACCTTGCTTTAGGTTCTTTAGGTACTCCATACACTCAACGCCCAACAGCGTTAAACTTCTGGTATAAGTATACCTCTATGGGTGGCGACTCTGCAGGCCTTCTTGTGTCTTTAACCCGTTGGGATAATAATACCAATCAACAAGTAACTGTTGGTCAAGGTTTAGCTTCAATCAATGCTACTGTTGGTACTTATACCTTAGGTGACCTTACTATCAACTATGTTGATAATGGTACCCCTGATACAATGACTATCATTGGTTTCTCTAGCTACTGGGCCCTTACCATACTAGGCAACCAACTTCCAACGCACGACCCAATACCGGGCAGCGCTTTGTTCCTTGACGATTTTTCTTTTGTTAACAGCGGTACCGGTGTTGACGAAAATGCAGGTAACAAATTCGACTTTAAAATGTATCCAAACCCTGTACGCGACGAATTATCAATTCTTTGCACAGGCCACCAGTTTGTAAATAACCCTGTAACTGTTGAGTTTTACGATATGACAGGCCGTAAGGTACAGTCGATTAACGTAAGCCAAATGATGTCTAAAGCTGATGTTTCTAACCTGGCTTCGGGCATGTACATTTATGCTGTTAAAAATGGCAACAGCGTAATGCGTACAGGTAAATTTACTGTAGCTAAGTAATTTTAGCGTTTTATCGCATTATAATACTGTAAAAAAGGCGGGCTTTATGTCCGCCTTTTTTGTTATATTTGCTAAATACACCCATTCATCTAACATAAAAAAATGAAAAAGTTTTTACTATCAGCAAGTACCTTATTTGCCGCTTTTGCACTTAATGCACAAGTTGTTATTACGCAGGCCGACTTTGCCGTTGTTGGCGACGTTGTAAATATTGGCCGCGACTCTGTACTACCTACCCTTAACCTTGGCGCTGCCGGTTCAGGTCAAACATGGGTATTTACAGACCTTACCGTTGATGAGGTTGAAACCATCAACTTTATTGACCCTGCTACATTACCTGATGTTGCATCATTCCCATCAGCTAATATTTCGTTTCCACAGTTTGGTGCCGATGCTTATGTAAACAAAACCGCTAACGGCGTTGAAATTTTAGGCGTTGCCGGTAACCTAATGGGCGCACCGTTTGCTATTGTTGCCGATATGAACCCAACACAGGATATTATCCGTTTTCCGGCACAGGTAGGCTTACAATATTCTGATACTGCCCAAATTTATGAAACAATAGATATTTCGGCTTTTGGCCAAGGTTTTGTTGACTCAGCCCGTGTGCGCCGCGTATTCTATACGCAGCATAACTTTGATGCAGACGGTTCTTTAACTATTCCATTAGGTACCTACCAAGTAGTGCGCGACTGGGTACACCAAACAACTATTGATTCTATTTGGGTATACGCTGCAAATGCAAACATTGCTTTTGGCATTCAACAAGGCTGGCAACCAATGCCTGCACTTGTTGCAAGCTTTGTAGGCTTAGATGGCGCCGTTACTGTTACTAACAACAATAACATGCGCTTTTTTGGTACTAACGCTAAGTTTTTTGTAGCTGATATTACGCTTGACGATAACAATACCCCAACCGAAATGCGTTACCAAGCCGACCCTGCTACTTTAGGCACTAAAGAAGACGCATACAGCAACAAGAATGTACAGTTGTTCCCTAACCCTTCTAACGGTCAATTAAACGTATTTATAAAAGACCTTAAAGGTGAAGCCGCCCTTACTATTTTTGATGCTACCGGCCGCAACGTTGCATCGCATATGCTAACCAGCAGCCAAAACACTATCAACGTTAACGGCTTAACTGCAGGTGTATATATGTACCGCGTAGCTAACGAGCAAGGTGCCGTTATTAAAACAGGTAAATTGATGATTGCTGAGTAATTCAGTATCACTATAGATATTTAAAAGCCCTGACGTAAGTCGGGGCTTTTTATTTGGCAACAATTACTCTTTGTCTGCCTAATACTTTATCTCTATCCTCAATAACAAATACATACATACCATTATCCAATTCGGTAATAGGTATTGTACTAGAAACAATGTTCTTTTTAGAAATTAATTGCCCTGTTAGGTTATAAATACTAATCACTGTAGGCTTTGTATTGCCTGGCATATCTATTCGCAGATAATCGCTTGCCGGGTTGGGGTAAATGAATGAATTACCAGCATCAATGAAAAGTTCTTTATTGTCGGTTATATAACTAAAATTTGAGCAGCCGAATGTATTGGTTGGATAGATAATACTATCATTAACTGTATGGCACACTAGCTCAACTGAACTTTCAAAAAATGGACAATCAGTCCAATCTATAAAACCATAATTACTTCCTATACCTTCAATAAAATAGAAGCAGCCTGCCTCACCATTATAACCTTTGAAATTTATTTTCCTTCGCCAATTGTTTTCAATAAATATAGAATCAATAGTAGCAACAGTTGGGTCGTATCCCCAAGGAGCAAACATATTGTCATAAAAATACCCTTTTAGGCTATCACCAACTTGCAGGGCAAAGTCAAATAGTAAAACTTCAGTAGTGTCTCCAGACCAACCAAATAATGTTCTTCTGTATACTTTATGTGTAGAATCTTCTCTGTATGCATATGCCTTTCTTTGTATAGAATTCCATGCAGGCAATCCATTACTTCCAATACCATGTGTACAATAGCCTGAGCCTATGCCAAGGCTATACCAAGGCAAATTCTCACCCCTTTTACCCAACACTACATATTCATGATTATTTATTACCGTATCACCATTAGTAAATAAGTCATAATTCCAACACCCGGCTTCTTTTCCATAAACGTATATTGTCCAAATAGCATTGTCTGCTGCAGTTGGCATAGGCACATAGGTTTGGGCTTTTATCACAGAAATAAAAGAACACAAGGCAATTAATAATAGCAGGCGTTTCATTACTATAAAGATAAACAAAAACCCCGCCTTGCGGGCGGGGTTTTAATATGTTAAGCAAACTAAAGCCTACTAGTTTATAACCAGCTTGCGGGTAGATGTTTTGCCTTCAATCATAAGGTTTAGCATATAAACGCCGGCAGCAAGGCCACCGTTGCTAAAGTTACGGGTATACTTACCTGTAAAGCTAGATACGTTTTCGCTCCAGATAACACGGCCTGTAAGGTCGGTTACATTGATGCGCATGCTATGTTGTTTCTTGGTTTCGAAGGTAAGCGTGAAAGTACCGTTGCTTGGGTTTGGATAAACCTGAATAGGCGCTTTCAAATCTTCGATATCGTTTACGCTGGTACCTAATGTTACAGTAACAGTAGCAGTACCTGTTGTAGTACAGCCATTGTCAGTATACGTATAGGTAATAGTATACGGGCCGCCGACACCTGCAGCACCCGGATCAAAAGTATTACCTGTAACACCGGGGCCGCTGAAAGTACCACCTGCTGGGGTACCAACTAAGGTAACAGGCGCATCGGTATCTTCATAAGTAGAACCTAGACCGCTGATGGTTGGTACAACACCTGTGCCTACGTTAACAGTAACAGGAGCTAGTGGAGTATGGCAAGTATTGCCGTTTGCTTCAACTTCCCAATCGTAGTACCAGTAATAATATTGGTTACCTGCCGATGAGTTTTTGATGCTAAGAATACCATCAATAACGTATGGATAGTTAACACCCGCGCTGTTACGGTAAAGGTTACGTGTAGAGCCAATGCCTAAACGGTAATCGTTGCCCGATGGAACGTTGAAGTTAAGGGTGATGCGGCTTTGGCCTGCAGGTACATTTACAATGGCCGAGTCTAAAGCTACGCCCGAATAGTTGCGTAGGTATACTTTACGTTGGCCGGCTGCGCCTGCATTTACATAAACACTCTTAAGAGTGAATGGGCTAATAGCATCGAAAATAAGGTATTGGTCAGAAGTGCTGGTAGCATTGCCGCCAAAGTCTTCGTTATGTGGTGCGCTGTAATAAGTTGTTGTTGGCAACTGGCTGGCATCGCGCACATAGTAAGTGGTTGTATTGTTTAAGAATGGGGTAGTTAAATTGCCGGTACCAACCAGGTTGGTCATGTTGGCATCATCATACCATTCGTAAGTTGGGTCGCCGTTAATAGTAGCCGTACCCGGGGCGCAAATAGTAACATCGTTAACTACAGGGGCAGTGCCCGGATCGCCAACAGATACATTAAATGCAGTTGATGTAGCTGTGCCGCAATAGTTGGTTACAGTTACAGTATAGTTGCCGGCATCTTTAACCCAAATGGTTTGGGTAGTATCGCCATTGCTCCATAGCATTTCAGAACCTGCATTACAGGTAAGCTGAATACTGTCACCGGCGCAAATATTGGCAGGCTTGTCTGAAGTAATAGAAGCGAAAGCGCCTGTGCCCGGAGCATTTTGCATGGTAAGGGTAACAGGAACTGCAGTAAAGTTATTGGTTTCGTTAGCTTCCAAGAAATAGTTGTGTGGGTCAACCTCTACTACAATGTAGTAATCGCCATTACAAATATTTGGCGGGATGTTAATCCACATCATATCTAAATGCTTGCCGTAAACATCTGTCCAGCCCGAAGAGATACCTTGCTCAACAGGAGAACAGTTGTATGCACCACCACCTAAACCGTAGTTGGGGAAATTGCTGGTGCTATTATACGCAGTACCCATGTTGTAAACAGTATTGTCGCTACGGCAATGGCCGTTAGCGCTGTTATTGGTACAAGAATAGTAGTCCATTAAACAGAAGCCCATTTTAGAGCCTTTACCAACCAATGGCCACTTGCGTGGATCCGGTTCTTGAGGGTCTTTAATACGTAGCGTGTAGTACGACCAATCATCAACGTGGTTGTGGCCGTGTGTAGGGTGGTAGGTCATGCTACCCGCCCAACGGTCAGTATACGTCATAGTGCTACCATTTTTATGGTATACACGTTGGTAAATCAAGTTTTTTGGCGGAGTGCCATCAGGGCAGTTACCGGGGTTAGTACCCGATTGGAAAGTGTCGGTACCGCAAACATACCAGTCACTACCACGAACGGTAAAAGAGCCATAGCCAATGTTTGGCGACGATACAGTAACACGTAAGCGTCCATCATCAGGGCCCTGGCCGTTGTAGTTGGTGCCGGCGCCTGTTTGTGGGTACTCATCGTTGTCAAGAATTGACTTCCAGGATGCCTGAAGGTCGGGAAGAAGATCACAGTCGGTTTGGCCGTTTTGGGCACAAACGCAACTAGTAGCATTAGTGGTAGAGCATTGAGCATAAGTGCCCGTCACAACTCCCACAAGAGCGAGAAGAGTAATAATAATTCGTTTCATAGATGTTTAAGAATATACCAAATCCAAAAGCTAAAAGTATGCTTTTTTAGATACGTAAACAAGCAAACTATTTATTTGTGAAAATTTTAATGAGTTTTTCGGTTGCCTCGGCGGGCAGCAATTTACCGCTTAATACCTCTTTCTTAATTTCAGGCAGGTTTTTTTCTATGGAAGTGTTGCTGTTAAAGGCATTGAGAAGGCCTTCAGTAAGCAATTTATCAAACCAGTTAAGCAGCTGTTGGTTGCGCCGTGACACAAAAATATTTTTGGCAACCAGTATTTCTTTATGCGATTTTACCATTTGCCAAACGGTATCTATTCCCTTGTTTTGAATGGCTGAGCATATTTCCACCTTGGGCGACCAACCTGCATCGTCAGCCGGGAAGAGGTGAAGGGCGCGAGCGTACTCTGTACGGGCCATTTTAGCTTTTTCCAGGTTATCACCATCGGCTTTGTTTATGGCAACACCGTCTGCCATTTCCATAATACCGCGTTTAATGCCCTGTAACTCATCGCCGGCACCTGCCAGCATAAGCAGAAGGAAAAAGTCAGCCATATTCTTAACCTCAGTTTCGCTTTGGCCTACGCCTACGGTTTCAATCAAAATAATATCGTAACCCGCTGCTTCACATAGTATTATACACTCGCGGGTGCGGGCAGTAACCCCGCCTAAATTCCCTGATGAGGGCGATGGCCTGATAAAAGCATCGGGGTTAGCCGACAAGGCTTCCATACGGGTTTTATCACCCAAAATGCTACCACCTGTGCGGCTGCTGCTGGGGTCAATTGCCAATACAGCTACTTTATGGCCTATACCGGTAAGGTAGGTGCCTAAGCTCTCAATAAAAGTGCTTTTGCCTACTCCGGGAACACCCGTAATGCCTACACGTATTGAGTTGCCCGATTTAGGCAGGCATTGTTTAAGTACTTCCAACGCCAGTTTACGGTGTTCGGGCAGGGTGCTTTCGCACAAGGTAATGGCCTTGCCCAGCATAACACGGTTGCCTGCTGCTATACCTTCAACATAATCGGTAGCGCTATGTACAGTGCTTTTATTCAACCCGCTAAAAGTATTACATTTTAATCATAACAATAAAATATTATAATTCTATTAAACTATTTCAACTGTAAAGGTCTAATCCTATATTTGCCAGACAAACCATTTTGACATGAAAAATTTTTTACTGCTGTTATCGTTGCTGGTTGCGTTTGGCGCAAGCGCTCAAACCACACAAGGTGTTTCACCTACGGTGGCAATTTCTGAGATTATGTATAACCCGCCTGAAGCTGGTACCGATACATTAGAGTATGTTGAAATTACCAATTATGGTAACAGCCCTATAAGCCTTAACGGTTGGAAACTTACCCCTCCGGGTGTAGATTTTACCTTCCCTAATATTTCAATTAGCCCTGGCCAATACATTGTTATTGCTACCGACTCTATAGCCTTTTTGCATTTCTACGGCTTTTCGGCATACGATTATGCCCAGGCATTGAACAATACCCCCGGCGATACACTTCGCTTATACGATTCGAATAATATTCTGGTTGACTTTGTGCCTTACCGCACAGCGTCGCCATGGCCGCAAGGCCCACCATCGCCAGCAGGCGGCGGCCCTTCAATAGAGTTCTGTGATTTTAACCTTGATAACTCCGCAGGTGCTAACTGGGCTATTTGTACAACACCTGTTGGTAGCATGCTTATTAATGGCTTGCAGGTATATGGCACCCCCGGTGCAGGTTGTGCGGCATCGTCGCCTCCTATTGTTGCATCGGTAGCAGCTATAAACCCTACAACGGTAACCGTAACATTTAACGAAGCCGTTAACACCACAGCAGAAAATGTTGCTAACTATACCGGCCTTGGCCAGGTTAATACCGCCGTGCGCGATGTGCCACAAACAACAGTTACGCTTACCCTTGCACAACCAATGCCTAATGGCATTCAGCAAACGCTAACAGTATCAAACGTGCAAGATTTAGCAGGTACTGCAATGGCTCAGCCACAATCGTTCAACTTCATATTCAACAACAGTATTCCTGATATTATCATTTCAGAAATTATGTATGATAACCCGGGCTCTGACGATTATGAGTTTGTAGAAATTTATAACCGTGGTAATAGCCCTGCATATGTTGGCGGCTTTAAATTCCAAACGGGCTTAACATTTACCTTCCCATCAGATACTATTGCAGCGGGTGGTTTTATGTACTTAACTTTTGATAATTCAACAGCTGATAATTTCTACAATTTCAACTCGTACCAATACGGTGGTAACCTTAGCAATACCGGCGAGCATTTAGAAATACGCAATACTACAGGTGATGTTATCGATTCGTTAACCTACAGCAGCACTGCCCCATGGCCTTTAGGCGCTGCGGGCGATGGTGCTTCTATCACTTTATGCAACCCTGCATCAGACAACAGCAACCCTGCTAACTGGAACGTGGCTATTGAATATATTGGAAACATTGGTGTTGATGGTGCTTATGCAAACATCAACTTAGTAAGCTGCTCAACAGGCTTAATAGAAGTTGCTAAAAACAATGGCATTAGCATTGCACCAAACCCTGTAGAAAGCGAATTAACTATCTTCAACAAGGGCAACAAAGCCTATAACTTGCAAATTTTTGATGCTACAGGTCGTATGGTTATGAGCGGCAATGCAGCAATGGGCTCAACTACTTTTGCTACCGATGCTTTATCATCGGGCTTATACATTGTAAGGATGATGGAAAGCAATTCAAATTCACCCATAACGTTAAAGTTTATCAAGAAATAATATAGATTTGCCAAACTTTTCAAAAAACCATGAGCAATAAAAGAAGTATCATTTTAGTACCGCACGATTTTAGTGAAGTAGCCGAGAATGCTGTTAAGCACGCAGTTGAACTTTGCCGCCTGTTTAAAAACGAATTGTATTTGTTACATATTGTTGAGAAAAACGATAAAGACGGACAGAAAGAAGCCAACGAAAAGTTGCAGGCTATTGCTAAAACTATAAAAGACGTATCTAAAGTAACTGCCATTACCAAGCGTGGCAATATCTTTGAAACTATTGGTGAAACTGCCGATGAGTTAGAAACTAACTTAGTGGTAATGGGCACGCATGGCATAAAAGGTTTGCAGTTTATTACAGGCAGCCGCGCCATTAAGGTTATTACCAGCTCTAATGCCCCGTTTGTTGTGGTACAGAAAAAAGGATTACGCCCCGGCGGTTTTAAAAATATAGTACTACCATTAGACCTTACTGCTAAGCTTAAAGCAAAGCTTTACTGGGCAGCTTACCTGGGTAAAAAGTTCGGCGCTACTTTCCACGTTTTTGTTAAGGAAGAGAAAGACGAATTTTTGGCAAAAAATGTACGCAATAACCTTGCTGCTGCCGAATCGTTATTTATGCAAGAAGGCATTAAATATACCGTAACGCATGATACTGAAGGTGGCGATTTTGCCGATCAGGTTATCAGCTTTGCATCAGGTAATGATGCCGACCTTATTGTGATTATGACTAACGAAGGCCGTGTATCGTTTAAGTTTGGCCCCGACGATCAACGCATTATAGCAAACGTAGCACAAATACCTGTTATGTGTGTTAACCCTAAAGACACTACCGTTTCTAAAGGTATTTTAGAAATATAAATTTGAATAAACGTAAAATACTATTGGTAATATGCATGGCCCTTGGCTGTGCATATTCCGTTTTTGGGGGTAACGTTGCACCTCCGCCCGATACTACTTTCTATTTAGGCTTTGATACTATTTATACACCTGTATACGGATTTTACGGTAAAGAAAAAGGCCCTGTAATGGTATTGGATGGCGGTATACATGGCGATGAGTTTGCAGCGCAATTTGCCTGCGACAGCATTGTAGAAAGCATCAGCATACAAAGGGGTACATTGTACATTATTCCCAGAGTTAATTTGCCCGCCTGCCACGATACAGTTAGGTTTATTTACAAAGACTTAAACCGCACTTTTCCCGGTGATACCTGCTGGGTTGATTATGAGTATACGCTATCGTATTACTTTATGCAGCTGATAGAAAAGTTGAAGCCCGATTTGGTAATCAACCTGCACGAGGCACGCTCGCATGTAAAAACCATGACGCCGAAAAACAAAGACGATAAGGCTTTTGGCAATACACTGATATTTGTTGGCCCTACAAAAAATAGGTTGTTGAAGAGCGTTAGGGATGATATAAACATGTACCAAAGCGATCCCGAAGAGCATTTTGTGCTACACGATTTTCCTTTTATGGCAGCGGGTTCATTAGATAATATGTATTACAGGTTGGGCATAAAATCGTACACGGTAGAAACATGGCGAGGCTATGAACTGCCTTTAAGGGTATGCATGCAAACCCGTGTAGCGCTTGAGTTTATGACCAAGCTGGGCATTAAATATAAAATGAAAGAGTAGTGCATGCTATGGAAAAAAACATACTGGTTTTGGCTTGGCATTTTGCTGCTGGCTGCGCTTAGCTACTTTACACTCTTTTGGCATTTAGGCACTGCAACCATTCGCGAATGGGACGAATCTCGTAACTGTGTTAACACGGTTGACATGATTGATAATGGCAATTACCTTGTGCGTTATTATAACGGCAACCCGGATTTTTGGGAAACAAAACCACCACTTTTAGTTTGGCTGCAAATAATTTGTGTTAAAGTTTTTGGCTATGGCGAGTTTGCCTTCAGGCTTCCGTCTGCCGCTGCCGCATTGGCAACCGTGTTGGTCATAGTTCGTTTTTTATATAAAGAAACAAAGTCATTATTGCCGGGAGTTGCTGCCGCAATTGTATTACTTACCAACTATAATTATACACTACACCATTGTGCCCGCAGCGCCGATCATGATGCACTGCTCATACTATTTGAACTATGCTTGGTTATTGCTTTTTACAGGTATTTGATAAGTGATGAAATAGCAAAAAAGAATAAATATTTGCTGCATTGTTTCATCTTTTTTACACTGGCTGTTTATACAAAAAGTGTTGCAGTATTAATGCTTTTTCCCGGTATGTTTATTTATTCGTTCTACCGAAAGAAGATTGTTGAACTGCTTAAAATGCCTAGGTTTTATATATATGCAGGTATCTCTCTTTTAATAATTGGAATATACTATGTGTTGCATGAAATGCAAACACCCGGTTACTTACAAGCTGTTTGGCAAGGCGAATTATTTCCCCGCTATTTAAATGCTGATGGTGTATTAAACGAAGCAAATACATGGATTCAATACATAGTTGAGATAACAAGCAAGTCGATTATAGGGCCTGTGTTTATTGGCGCTTTAGTGTTTGTATTAATCAAAAAGGAATACAGGAAAGCAGCTGTTTATTTTTTGATTGTTGCTATTGCGTTTTATGTTGTAGCAAGTTTTGGTGGCTATAATAGTTGGTATATAAACCCGATTATTCCTTTGCTGGCTGTGGTTTGTGGCTTAGGTGTTTTCAATGTACACCAAGTGTTGGCCTCAAAAATTAAAGGACGCTATTTGAATATTGCATTGTTTCTACTGTGTGCATTATTTCTGTACAAGCCGATAGAAATACACCTTAAGCGTGAAGTAGTAGAAGCAACAGATTACCGCATGGGCAAAGGTTATGGTAAGCTACTTTCGATGATTAGAACAGAGCATCCTGAAATAAAAGAATTTGCAATTTACCATCCGGGGAGGCATGTGCAGCCCATACATTTTTATGCTGATTTATATACTAAAATTTATAAATATAACGTTGTGTATTGTATGGTGGAAAGGCCTTTAAAACAAGGCGAAAGAATAATGTGTACCGCACCAACACTTAAAAAATTGGAAGATAATTATCTCCTACAACCAATAGCCACTTTTGCCGATTGTGGATTGTATACGATTGATAGCGCGCATTAATTTTTATTTAAATAGTAGCTTGTATGCAAGCATAACCTAACTTTGTACAAAACAGCAAACAATGGAAGCCGAAGCTGTAAAAGTGAAAACACTACCCCCATCGCCTGAGAAGGAGCATTTTCTTTTTAAAAATGCCTTTTATATGGCTACCGGCCCATTGGCTTTTTTCTTTGAGAATTACGAGCAAATGGGGCCCATCTACTGGGTAAAATCCCCGATTCGTAAAATAGCAGTACTTAACGATCCTGAACTTGTTCGCCACGTATTGCAAGAAAATAACCGCAATTACGTTAAGAGCTTTGGCTACGACCCATTGAAATTGCTTTTGGGGAACGGCCTTTTAACATCAGAAGGAGATTTTTGGCGCAAGCAACGCCGCTTGGCACAACCGGGCTTTCATAAAGAAAAGCTGGCTGCTATTGTCGATACTATGATTACCTGCACAGGCCAGATGCTGCTACGTTGGGAAAAGCTGGAAGGTATAGAACTGAACATATCGGCAGAGATGAATAGGGTGGCTTTGGATATTGTATCTAAATCGCTGTTTATTTCTAATGTTGAAGACGAAATTGACCGCATAAGCGCATGGGTAACCGTGGCTATAGAGCAAGGTGCAGAACGTATTAAAAACCCGTTTAAAGTACCTATGTGGATACCTACACCTGCCAACGTTAAGCAAAATAAAGCGGTTAGTGTATTGGATGAAGTGATAACGGGAATTATTGAAAGGCGCAGGAAAGAAGGCAAACAGTACGATGATTTACTATCGATGCTGATGGATGCCCGCGACGAAGATACAGGCGAAGGCATGAGCAACCGCCAGCTACGCGATGAGGTAATGACCATTTTTATTGCTGGGCACGAAACTACAGCCAATGCCTTAACATGGGCATTGTATGTATTGGCACAAAACCCTGAGATTGAGAAAAAACTGCAAGCCGAAATTGATACGGTAATGCAAGGCCGCCCTGTTAGTTTTGAAGATTTGCGCAACCTAACCTATACCCGTATGGTGATTGACGAAACCATGCGCATGTATCCACCGGCTTGGATTATAGGCCGTAAGAATGTAGAAGATGATGAGATTGGCGGTTACCATATTCCCGCAGGCACTAACTGTTTAATACCCACAATCTGCATACACCGAAGCCCCAAGTTTTGGGATAATCCATTAAAATTTGACCCTGAGCGTTTCAGTGCTGAGAAGATTAAGGAACATAAAAAATTCACCTATTTTCCCTTTGGTGGTGGGCCGCGCCTGTGCATTGGTAATAACTTTGCATTGATGGAAATGCAGGTGGTTCTAGCATCGGTAATGCAGCGTTATAAGTTTGAGTTGAAAGACCAAACCCCAATAGAGCTGGACCCGCTTATCACCCTTCGACCTAAGCAAAATGTCTACTTGAAATTAATTAAGAGATAAGCTTCTTAATATCCTGCTAATAAGTTTTCACAATTTTAATTTTACGCCAATAATTTTATTGGCCAGACTGAGTATTTTCGTGTCTTAAAACCTTAGTTTCTCTTCTCTCTCAAATGAAAAAAGTAATACTGACTTTCAGTATTGTGCTACTTGCCATAGCTACGTATGCACAAGCCCCACAACGATTCAACTACCAAGCAATTGCCCGCAACACTGTAGGTGTAGAGCTACCCAACCAAACAATTGGTGTTCGTATTAGCATACACGACCTTACCCCAACAGGTAATATTGTGTACCAGGAAGTACATACAGTAAGTACTAATACCTATGGTTTATTCAACCTTAAAATAGGTGGTGGTATTGTAGTTCAAGGTACCTTTTCAGGTATAGCCTGGGGCAGTGGCAGCAAATACATTCAAACAGAATTAGACCCTGCAGGCGGAACAAACTATACAGCAGCAGGCACCAGCGAATTGATAAGCGTGCCTTATGCTTTGTATGCCAATAACGGCCCGCAAGGCCCAACGGGTTTACAAGGCCCAACAGGCCCCAGTGGTATAAACGGTGTAAATGGTTTACCGGGAGCTACAGGCCCACAGGGAACCCAGGGTATCCAAGGCCCTACTGGTTTAGCCGGTACAAACGGAACTAATGGAGCAACGGGAGCTACGGGTCCTCAAGGCCCAACAGGAGCAAACGGCACAGATGGAGTAACAGGCCCACAAGGCATAACAGGTCCTACAGGAGCAAATGGTACCAATGGTTTGAATGGTGCAACGGGTCCTCAAGGTCCGACAGGTGCTAACGGATTGAATGGTGCCACAGGCGCAACGGGTGCGACAGGTAATAATGGTGCAGACGGGGTAACAGGCCCACAGGGCTTACAAGGCCCGGCCGGCCCGACAGGTGCTAACGGATTGAATGGTGCGACAGGCGCTACTGGTGCCACAGGTAATAATGGTACAGACGGAGTAACAGGCCCACAGGGTCTACAAGGCCCCGCCGGCCCAACAGGAGCAAACGGCACTAATGGATTAAACGGCGCCACTGGTGCTACGGGCGCAACAGGTAATAATGGTGCAGACGGAGTAACAGGCCCACAGGGCTTACAAGGCCCCGCAGGCCCAACCGGAGCAAACGGATTAAACGGAGCTACTGGTGCAACAGGTAATGATGGTGCAGATGGAGTAACAGGCCCACAAGGTCCAGCAGGCCCAACAGGAGCAAATGGAGCTACAGGCGCAACAGGTAATAATGGTGCAGACGGAGTAACAGGCCCACAGGGTTTACAAGGCCCAGCCGGTCCAACAGGCGCGAATGGCACAAACGGATTAAATGGCGCAACAGGTGCCACAGGTAATAATGGTGCTGACGGAGTAACGGGCCCGCAAGGTCCCGTAGGCCCATCAGGCGCAAACGGTGCAACAGGCCCTGCTGGTCCAACAGGAACCGCTACTGCTGCAGGTAGCGATAAACAAGTTCAGTTTAACGATAACGGTGCTATGGGTGCCGATGGTGAGTTTGTTTACGATAAAACCACTAATCACTTAGCAATTGGTACAAGTACCGTAAACCCTAATGCGTCGCTGGAATTACAATCGACTGATGGTGCATTCTTACCTCCGCGTATGACAACAGGTGAGCGTAATGCTTTAACACCATCAGTAGGTATGCAAATATTCAATACCACGCAAAACGACATGGAAATGTATATAGGTGGTACCAGCACTAATACATTTACAACATACAATCAAAACTATTCATATAATGGCAACGTCTATTGCTTGTCCGATCCTGAAACATCTATAAGGTTTACTCCTAGTGTTACAGGTACAGCAACCATAATGGACTTGTATTCTACCGTTCTTGTCCCAGGTATTTATACAATTAACGTGTACGATTCATCGCCAAATACAAGTTGTACTACATCGCCAACCCCAATATTATCTGTTAATGCATTTATTTTTCCCGGCACAAACACTATACCTCTTGGGTTTTCTGTAACTGCCGGTACTGCATATTATATTCAGGCAAGCCCGGGCGGCCCATGCCTGAATGTTGGCGGAAGTACCGTACTAACTAATGACCTTGCAGTTACTATGGGCTTTAGTGGTATTTGCGGCGAAATTGATAACCCTGCAGTAGACATCAGGGTAGATTATACACTTACTACACCCGGTGGTTGGGTATCATTAATATCACCCGGTGGCGGAACACAAGGCCCTGCAGGCCCTACAGGTCCTCAAGGCCCTGCAGGTGCTAATGGCTCTCAAGGTATTGCGGGCCCTACAGGCCCAAGCGGTGCTGATGGAGCAAACGGTATTAATGGAGTAACAGGCCCTACAGGCCCAAGCGGTGCTGATGGAGCAAACGGTATTAATGGAGTAACAGGCCCTACAGGCCCAAGCGGTGCTGATGGAGCAAACGGTATTAATGGAGTAACAGGCCCTACAGGCCCAAGCGGTACTGATGGAGCAAATGGCATCAATGGAGTAACCGGCCCAACAGGCCCAAGCGGTGCCGATGGTGCAAATGGTATCAATGGTATAACCGGCCCAACAGGCCCAAGTGGTGCAGATGGAGCTAATGGTATAAACGGAGTAACAGGCCCAACAGGCCCAAGTGGTAACGATGGTTCTCAAGGTGTTGCCGGACCGACAGGTCCAACAGGAGCAGGCGTAACCGGGCCAACAGGACCAACCGGTCCTGCAGCAATACCGGCAATACCTTTATTATTTAAAGCGGCCGAAAGTAGCCAAACAATTTTGGGCAATGTTATTACCCAGTTGACATTTACAGAATTATACGACGAGGGTAACGTGTTTAACAGTTCAGTATTTACCCCAACCGAAAGTGGTTACTACCATATTGACTTGTCAATGCAAATTGGTACTCTTTCAAACAATACCCAAACATATATATATGTAAAGAAAAATGGGGTATCGGTATATGATGAGGTTGCATACGGACCTTCTACAAACCAACGTTGGGCCGATATTTCTACAGATATGTATTTAAATACAGGTGATGTGGTGAGCGTTGATTTGTATGGTAGTACACTTGATGATGTTTTTATATCAAATGCTGTATTCAACGCTCATAAAATTACCAATGGCATTAGTGGCCCACAAGGACCTGCAGGTGTTGCAGGTCCAACCGGCCCTTCGGGAACTAATGGTGCTCAAGGTATTGCCGGTCCAACAGGCCCGAGCGGTGCTGATGGGGCCAATGGTACAAACGGCGTAACCGGTCCGACAGGCCCAACAGGCGACAGCCAGTGGACACTTAGCGGAAATAACATCTACAATAACAATTCAGGCAATGTAGGAATAGGCGTTACCAACCCGATAAATAAACTGGAACTGGGAGGCAACCTGCATATGAATGGTAATACTATCTTTTTCCGTAACGACCCTAGCGATGTAATGCATTTTGTTAAGCGAAACACCACTACCGACCGAATGGAAATGGGTGGCTGGTCGGGTGCTGAACTGGGACCTACCGAAGGCGGTAGTGGCAATGTTATTCCAACCCTTATTGTTAACGCACAAAACAATGTGGGTATAGGCACAGAACCTACTGCAAAATTTGAAGTTAACAGCGGTACTGCAGGTCAATCGGGTATGCGCTTTACGCAGTTAAATTCGGGCAGCAGCGATATGGGAGGTGCTGTTAAAGTATTGGTAGTTGGCCCAACAGGCGATGTTGGTGTAAGTACTATGCCTACAGGCGCCACCGGGCCGCAAGGCCCCACAGGTGCTAATGGGGCTACCGGTGCAACGGGTGCAACAGGCCCGGCTGCTATTGCCGGAAATAATGCCGATTTTAAAGCTTATGGCAGCCCCACTACAGTTTTCTCAAATACAACATGGGATATTGCATTCTCGAATGTTGAATATGTAGAAGGTGGAACATATAATAGTACTGCCGGTGGCGGTGTGTTTACATGTACCGAAAGCGGCTTATACCATTTTGATACGGAACTTGATGCGATTGCAAGCGGTACAGGCAATGTATATACGGAAATAAAAAAGAACGGTGGTGTCGTAAGCCAAACTTCTAATGCGTATAGTTCGCCGGGTCGCCAACCTATTAGCGTCTCGGGCGATATACAGCTTGTAGCAGGAGATCATGTATATGTTGAGCTTGATAATTTTACAAGTGGCAATGTAACGTTTAACAGTGCATATTTTAATGGCCATAAAGTAGGTGTTGGCGCACAAGGCCCTGCCGGCGCTCAAGGCCCAACAGGCCCTTCGGGAACTAATGGAACAAATGGTGCACAAGGTATCGCAGGCCCAACTGGCCCAAGCGGTGCTGATGGTACAAATGGTATTGATGGCGTAACAGGCCCTACAGGTCCTACAGGCGCCGGTGTAACCGGCCCAACCGGTAACGATGGTTCACAAGGCCCTGCCGGACCTACGGGTGCTGATGGCGTGACAGGCCCTACCGGCCCAACAGGTATTGGTGGCGGTTCGCTTGATCAGGCTTACGATTTTGGCGGTGCCGGCTTAGGCCGCACTATTACTGCCGATGCAGGTGCTGTTCAAATTAATGGAGTAGATGGCTTTTTGGCTACCGGTACTTTTGGTAGCGGTGCTATACCAGCCACGGGGGGCGGTGTTCGCATGATGTGGTATCCTAATAAAGCGGCTTTCAGGGTAGGCAGGTTAGATGGTAGTAGTGCATTCTGGGACGATGCTAATATTGGCGCCTATTCATTTGCAGCGGGTAGAAATACCAAAGCTACAGCTCCGGGTGCAACAGCATTCGGCTTTGCTGCATATTCAACCGGATCAAATTCTATGGCATGGGGTTTTGGTACCAATGCAGTTGGCGCACAAGCTACTGCATGGGGTAGCAGCTCTGTTGCAACTGGAGATAATTCAACAGCCTGGGGTACAAGCAGCCATGCAAATGGCAATAATTCTACAGCAGCAGGTTATGTTATGACTGCCGGCTCGTATGCCGAAACCGCAATTGGACTATACGGGCAAGACTATTCTCCAAGCAGCACAACAGCCTGGGTAGGAACCGACCGCCTTTTCTTTATTGGTAATGGTTCATCTTCCTCATCATTATCTAATGCCTTAGTAATATTAAAAAATGGCAACACTGCTATTGGTAATATAACCCCAGTAGAAAAAGTAGATATTGATGGAGCTATACGCATTGGTACTACAACAGGAACCAATGAAGGTACTATACGCTACACAGGCTCTGATTTTGAAGGCTATACCGGGGGCAACTGGGTATCGCTTACTGCAACAGGTGGTGGTACAAACTACTGGGCCTTAACCGGCGATGTATTATCAAACAACAGCGGCAATAAACTGGTATTTGGTACCAGCACTGCAAGCGGCGACTATGCTGTTGCTTTAGGCAAAGAAAATACCGCCAGTGGCATTTCGTCATTTGCGGTGGGATATTTGTCAACAGCAAGTGAGGCTGGTGCAATAGCAATGGGTAACCAAACTACAGCCAGCGGCTTTAGTTCATTTGCTGCAGGCGTCAATTCTTTTGCTACGGGCAGTACTTCAATAGCATTAGGTAACTATGCCACTGCGGCGGGCGAAAATGCTGTAGCCATTGGCGGTTCAACCTATGTTCCGGGTAAAGATGCCGTAGCTATTGGAACAGGTAGTGGAGCCACTGCATTTAACAGCCTGGCATTGGGTACATATAATACGGCATCGGCATACTATGCTACAGCTATTGGTTTTAATAACACGGCATCAGGCACAGGGTCTACAGCCATTGGTTATAATGTGCGCAGCTACTCGCTTGGCGAGATGGTTGTAGGTGCTTATAATACCATATACACTCCTGTTGATGCCAACAACTATAATGCAAATGACCGAATTTTTGTAGTAGGTAGCGGGGCAAACGCGTTCCAACGCAGAAACGCCCTTACCATGCTTAAAAATGGTAAAACAGGCTTTGGTACAGAAACCCCAACAGCTACTATCCACTTAAGCGATACCAGCACATTACGTATTCAAAACGGTGCTGCTAACGGCTATGTTTTAACATCTGATGTAGATGGTAATGCTACATGGCAGCCTGCTAATGCACCTACTGCTTCTATTGTTACTGAGGTTTGGGATCAGGAATCGGGTGGTTTTCAGGCAGACGGCCCGTATTATGGCAAAGATTTTACAGTTGACCATGGTGGTAAACTTATATTATCATTCAACGGTTCAGCTTACAATACCGGTTTACCCAACCAACTAATAGGTGTAATAGTTAATGTAGATGGAAATCCGGTTGGTGAATGCAAAGTATTCTCAAACCAAACAGGTGTGCATATGGCATTGGTAGGCAATGATATTGTTCTTACAGGCCTTTCGGTTGGTACACATACTGTTTATGTAACAGTATTAACCGGAGATTCATCTTTTGATGGCAATGACTTTTTTAACCTAACTATTACAGAGTTACCTAATTAATTATAATTGAATATTTGTTTAAAGCCCCCGACGATGAATGTCGGGGGCTTTTTTATTAAATTTTCTCTGTTAGTTATTTTACTAATTGGTCATTAATTGCATTCCATCACACCATTATTTTCGTAGCAGAAAACCTTTCTCTTCTAACTAATGAAAAAATTAATACTGGCTTTCAGTATTGTGCTACTTGCTATATCTGCATATGCGCAAGCCCCACAAAAATTCAACTACCAGGCAATAGCCCGCAACACTTCGGGAATTGAGCTACCTAACCAAGCTATTGGTATCAGGTTAAGCATAGTTGATGGCTCACCCGGCGGTACGGTAGTGTACCAGGAAACTCACAGCTTAACTACTAATCCTTTTGGTTTATTCAACTTAAAAGTTGGCGATGGTACAGTGGTAAGCGGCACTTTTACCTCTATAGCATGGGGTAGCGGCAGCAAATACATCCGTACAGAAATTGACCCTGCAGGCGGCACTGCATATACCGTAGCAGGTGTATCAGAGTTAATAAGTGTGCCCTATGCATTGTATGCCAATAACGCACCGCAAGGCCCAACGGGAGTACAAGGCCCAACAGGGCCATCGGGTGTAAATGGCCTTAACGGTCAGGCAGGCCCAACAGGCTCACAAGGTATACAAGGTATCCAGGGCCCTACGGGCATTGCGGGTGCAACAGGCCCGCAAGGTGCTCCGGGTATAACAGGCCCAACAGGTGCTAATGGGTCAAACGGCACTAATGGTGTTACAGGCGCCACAGGTCCGCAAGGTGTAACAGGCGCAAATGGAACCAATGGCTCAACTGGCCCACAAGGCCCGACAGGTGCTAACGGTTCAAACGGATTAAATGGAGCAACAGGTGCTACGGGTGCAACAGGTAATAATGGTGCTGATGGAGTAACAGGCCCTCAAGGTTTGCAAGGCCCCGCCGGCCCAACAGGTGCAAATGGCACAAATGGATTAAACGGAGCAACAGGTGCTACGGGTGCAACAGGTAATAACGGTGCTGATGGAGTAACAGGTCCTCAAGGTCCTGCTGGTGCTAACGGTACAAATGGATTGAATGGAGCAACAGGTGCAACAGGTCTGCAAGGCCCTACCGGCCCGGCTTCTGTTGGTACGCCCGTAGCTTTTGAAGCCGATTTGGTAACAAATGCAGGGTATGGTATCTACTCTGCTAACCAAGTGTTGTTTGATAGCGAAACCTACGATGTAGCCAATAACTACAACCCTGCTACCGGTGTGTTTACAGCGCCAGCAGCCGGTGTTTACCATTTTGATGCAACAGTAAATGCAACAGGTGCGGGCTTTGCGGCACAGCCACAACGCATACGCTTAGTTAGCAATTTGAATGGCGATTTAGCCCGCCAGGAAGCCACAATAGGCAGCGATTATTCAATGAATATTTCATCGGATTATACCTTACAGGTTGGAGAGCAGGTATGGGTAGTATTTGAAAATAATACCGATGGAGGTACCATTGCGTATAGTGGCTTTTTCTCAGGCCATAGAATAACCGGCGGTACAGATGGTGCTGATGGAGCAACCGGCCCACAAGGCTTACAAGGCCCCGCAGGCCCAACAGGTGCAAATGGTACAAACGGATTGAATGGCGCAACAGGCGCTACGGGTGCCACAGGTAATAATGGTGCTGATGGTGCAACCGGTCCTCAAGGCTTACAAGGCCCTGCCGGCCCAACGGGAGTGAATGGAACAAACGGATTGAATGGCGCAACAGGTCCACAAGGTCCTGCCGGCCCAACGGGTGCAGGTGTAACTGGCCCTACAGGCCCCACAGGCACGGGTGGCGGCGGAACTCTTGATGATGCTTACAATTTTGGCGGCCCGGGCCAGGGTGCTCTTATTGTTGCAAATGCCGGCCCGGTAAGAGTAGCAGGCCCGGATGGTGTATTGTTCGACAGCGTATTTGGTACCGGCACTATTCCGGTAGAAGGCGCGGGTACACGCATGATGTGGTACCCAGGTAAAGCCGCGTTTAGAGCAGGCGCTGTTGATAATGACGAATGGGACGACAGCAATACAGGCCCTTATTCTTTTGCTACAGGATATAGAAACAAAGCCAGCGGTGATTATTCAGTTGCAATGGGCGACAGGAATGTTGCCAGCGGTCCTTACTCTACCGCTTTAGGCAGGGAAACAACTGCATCAAGTGATTATTCAACGGCTTTAGGCGCCCTTACAACTGCTTCGGCCCCTTCTTCTCTGGCAACAGGCATTTTTACAACTGCCAGTGGCTTTGGGTCTGCTGCATTTGGCGGATCTACTGTAGCAAGCGGGACTAATTCAATGGCCGGGGGGACTGAAAATACGGCCCCAAGTTTTTCAGAAACTGTTTTAGGCACATTTGCTACAACCTATACCCCACAAAATGTTAATGGCTATGACCAAAACGACCGTTTGTTTGCCATTGGTAACGGAACCGATGGCGCTAACCGCCACAATGCCCTTACCTTGCGTAAAGACGGCAACTTAGGTTTAAACGGTGTTGACAACCCTGACGCGACTCTACATATAGGCATAGGCAGTACCATACTTATACAAGATGGTGCAAGCAACGGATATGTACTTACATCAGATGGTGCCGGCTTTGCAACATGGCAGCCTATACCGGGCGGTGGCGGCGACATATACGTTGGCATCGGTCATACAGTACAAATAGAGCCCGGTGCAAACAATGGATATGTACTTACATCAGACGGTAACGGCTTTGCCACATGGCAGCCTGCACCGGGCGGCAGCGGTGATATACATGTAGGCATTGGCCATACGGTACAAATAGAACCCGGTGCAAGCAACGGATACGTACTTACATCAGATGGTAATGGCTTTGCAACATGGCAGCCTATACCGGGCGGCAGCGGTGGCGGTTCGCTTGATGATGCTTACGACGATGGAGGGGCTGGACAAGGCAGGACTATTAATGCCGATGCAGGAGCAGTTAAAATACAAGGCAATGCCGGTTTAATAGTTACAGGCACACAAGGCTCAGGACCTGCAATAGAAATTACCGGCGGCGGTACCCGTATGTTCTTTAATCCGAAGAAAGCAGCCTTTAGGGCAGGCGCGGTTAGTAATGACAATTGGGATGATGCAAACATTGGAAATTACTCTTTTGCGGCGGGCTATAGAACAAAAGCATCAGCCGATTATTCAGTTGCTTTAGGTGTTAATTCAGCAGCAACTAATACGTATGCAATGGCCATGGGCGATAATAGTACTGCCGGTGGGTTACGGTCAACGGCTATAGGTACCGTTGCATCTGCCGGGGCTACTAATTCAACCGCTATAGGTAACAATGTATCGGCAAGTGGTGCTGATGCACTGGCTACAGGTAGCAATACTACTGCAAGCGGCATATCTTCATTTACTACAGGTTTTGGTTCAACTGCAAGTGGTGGTTATAGTACAGCTATGGGTGTGGGCAATACAGCCCCTACTTGGGGTGAAACGGTAATTGGTGCATATGCCACAACCTATACGCCTATAGACCCTACCCAACTGCATCCTTCAGACCGTTTATTTACTATTGGCAATGGTGATAATAATGGCTCTCGCAGTAATGCTCTTACCGTACTTAAAAGCGGGTTCATGGGTATTAATACCTCGGTACCAACAGAAGCGCTGGAGGTTAATGGAAATGTAAAAGTATCGGGCGACCTGACACTGGGCGGAGACATTATTTCTAATAAATTTACGGTAACCCAAGTGTGGAATAATGCTCCGGGCATTCCCCCGTCTGTTCAATTTACCAGTCATGGCGGCACATTGATATTTATGCTTAGCGGTACAGGATATACCACCACCGGCGCCCGTTTAATAGGGGCTGAGGTTTTAGTTAATGGCACATCGGGGCATGCCAGCGCCCAAATATATGCTAATGATAATGTTACTCATAAAACCTTTTCAAGCAATAATAATGTCGATTACCTTGCTCCTGGCACCTATACTCTTACTTATGATAACTTTAATAATACCGATATTGACTTGAATGATTATGTTTCACTAACAATAATAGAGTTACCGTTTTAATGGGTAATAGCATGTAATTTTTAAGCCCCTGACGATAAATGTCGGGGGCTTTTTTATTATAGAGCCACTGGTTGAATGGGTAATACCACTATTTTCGTATCAGAAAAACCCCTTTCTCTCCTAACCAATGAAAAAACTAATACTGACTTTCAGTATTGTGCTACTTGCTTTATCTGTATTTGCACAAGCCCCACAAAAATTCAATTATCAAGCTATCGCCCGCAATACATCGGGTGTAGAGATGCCCAACCAAGCAATTGGAGTACGCATCAGCATCCGCGATTTAACATCAAGCGGAACAATTGTCTATCAGGAAACCCATACGGTTACTACCAATGCTTATGGTTTATTTAACCTTAAGGTTGGCAATGGAACGGTAACGCAAGGGACATTCTCAGCTATAGCATGGGGTAGTGGTAGTAAATTTATACAAACAGAATTAGACCCAACGGGTGGTACTAACTACTCATCGGGCGGGACAACAGAATTGATAAGTGTTCCTTATGCACTATATGCAGGCAATGCACCGGCAGGCCCAACGGGCGCGCAAGGCCCGGTCGGGCCTTCAGGTTTAAACGGTTTCAATGGGCAACAAGGACCAACGGGTGCCCAGGGTACACAAGGCATAGCAGGCCCAACAGGTGCAACGGGAGCAAATGGAGCTAACGGAGCAACCGGTGCACAAGGACCGACAGGTGCAGCAGGTACCAACGGAACGAATGGTGTTACAGGAGCAACGGGTTCGCAAGGCCCAACAGGAGCAAACGGAACTAATGGATTAAACGGCGCGACAGGCGCTACCGGCCCTACAGGTTTTCAAGGTATACAAGGTGCAACAGGTCCGCAGGGAGCTACCGGCTCTACAGGAGCTAATGGTGTGACAGGACCTCAGGGATTACAAGGACCCGTAGGTCCGACAGGCGCCAATGGCACGAATGGACTAAATGGCGTTACAGGCCCGCAAGGATTGCAAGGTCCAACGGGAGCTAATGGTACAAACGGATTAAACGGTGTTACTGGTCCGCAAGGCCCAACAGGAAATAATGGATTAAATGGTGCAACAGGAGCTACAGGTAATAATGGTGCAGATGGAATAACCGGTCCGCAAGGATTACAAGGTCCGGCTGGCCCAACAGGGGCTAATGGAAATAATGGATTAAATGGTGCAACAGGTGCCACCGGTAATGATGGTGCTACAGGTCCACAAGGCCCGGCTGGCCCAACAGGTAATAATGGAATAAATGGTGTAACAGGTGCGCAAGGCCCAACAGGCCCTACGGGAGTTGGTATAACAGGCCCGACAGGCCCTGCGGGTACAACAGTGGCTTTTAAATCTACAACGGTATCGGCTAATTTGCCTGTAAACGTTGCTACTAATATGGTATTTTCAAACGTAACTTATAACCAGGGGGTAACATACAATAGCGGTACAGGTGTTTTTACTTGTACCGAGGCCGGTATTTATCACTTTGATGGGAATGTCAGGGCAAGCACTTCAGGAATGCTTGATAATGATTACGCGGGCTATGTATCAATGTTTGTATTGTTAAATGGTGCGATTAAGGAGTTAAGTTACGACCAAGTTAATGCTGTTACCTTCTATGTTACTTTGCAAATATCGGTAGATATGCAGCTACAGGTTGGTGATGTGGTAAGGCTACAGGCACGCAATAATTGCGGGGCAACAGTAAATGTATTTGACGGCTATTTTAATGGACATAAATTGACAAGCAGCGTAGCAGGTGCTGATGGTGCAACAGGCCCGCAAGGCCCTGCAGGAGCAACCGGCTCACAAGGTATTCAAGGCCCAACAGGTGCTAATGGAACAAACGGATTAAACGGAGCGACAGGGGCTACGGGTAACGATGGGGCACAAGGTATACAAGGCCCAACAGGCCCTGCAGGAGCAAATGGATTAAACGGTGCTACAGGTAATGATGGTGCTGTGGGCCCGCAAGGCCCCGCAGGCCCAACTGGAGCTAATGGTACTAACGGATTGAACGGTGCTACGGGTGCCACGGGTAATGATGGAGCGCAGGGTATTCAAGGCCCGATAGGCCCAACAGGTACAGGTGTAACTGGTCCCACCGGACCACAAGGTACGGCAGGAACAATAGGCATTACAGGACCGACAGGTCCGCAAGGGGCTACCGGCCCTGCTAATGGCCCAACAGGCCCTACAGGTGCAGATGGCGTTGCTGGTCCTGCCGGCCCAACGGGTATTGCTGTTGAAGGGCCTACTATAGCCTTTAAAGCGCATGCTACTTCAACAAACGTTGGCTCTTCAGAAGATAAGGTTATTGTTTTTAATAACGAAGATTACGATACCGACAGTGGCTTTAATTTATCTACTTCTTCGTTTACCTGTACGTCGGCGGGTTTATATCATTTCGATGTAGAGATGTCTGCAACTGTAACAGCTCCTACTGATCTTGTTGTCAGGTTGCATAAAACCTCTCCGGCATTTGTAAGTAAACTGGTGAATATTAATGACTATGGTACTGTGGATATTTCGTCTGATGTTCAGTTGGCAGTGGGCGATATAGTAACCCTGCGTGTGCTTAACCTGAGTGAATCAAACATAACGTTTAATCCTGCTTGGTTTAGCGGCCATAAAGTAACTATTGGCGCGCAAGGCCCGCAAGGGCTTCAAGGCCCTACGGGCCCAGCCGGTGGACCTACAGGCCCGCAAGGTATTCAAGGCCCTGCAGGTGCTAATGGTTTGAATGGCGCTACGGGTGCAACAGGTAATGATGGTGCGCAAGGCCCCGCAGGACTTGCCGGTGCAACGGGTGCTACCGGTAATGATGGTGTGGCAGGTGCTCAAGGCCCCACAGGCCCAACCGGTGCAGGTGTAACAGGCCCCACCGGGCCCCAGGGCATAGCAGGAACAATAGGCATTACAGGACCAACAGGACTGCAAGGTGCTACAGGCCCGGCAGGAGGTTCGGGTACACCTATTGATTTTAAAGCAAGCGAGGCAGGATTTAATACCGTTGCAGGTTCGGGTGTGTATACTGTCAGCTTTAGTAATATTGCGCGCAACGATGGTGGTGGCTTTAACGCCAACGGTACTTTTACTGCACCCGAGGCAGGTAATTACCACTTTGACGCAACGGTAAGAATTGGTTGTTTGGGTACATCTACTGTATCATACACCATGGCTAATGTGGCAAGCGTACAGGATGTGTCGGGAGATAAAAATAACCTGAACGTATCAACCGATATGTACCTTAGCCAAGGGCAAACTGTTAACTTCACCATACAAAACACAGGCTCAACCGGCATATTTGTTACTACCCGCTACATTAGCGGACATAAAGTAACCAATGGTGTAAACGGCGCAAACGGCGCAACAGGACCGCAAGGCCCTACAGGGGCTATAGGCCCAACAGGCTCAAGCGTTGCCGCAGCAATCAGAACTAAGTTTAAGCTTTACGGCCCACCATATCCACCATACTTTTTATTTCCGGGCCTTACTGGGGAAGTTGAATTATACTATCCCTTTTATACTACCGGTACAGAATATATGATAGGGGCTAATATTAATTATGATGGCTTTCACTGCACAGCAGATGGGGTATATCATTTTGATGTATCGCTACCCTATCAGGTATCTGCAGCATCAGGATATATAAAGGCACAGTTACTACTAAATAACAATGTGGCAATTACAGAAAGCGAGATATTGCCCGATACAGCCAACTTTAGTGTTATAAATATTTCTACTGACTTAAAACTTGATTCAGGTGATGTGGTAAGGTGTAGTTTCCTTAACCAATCTAATCAGCTTATTTCGGCAGACTGGGGAACCTTTAGTGCGCATAAAATTGGCGGTCCAGAGGGCCCGTCGGGTGCACAAGGAACCCAAGGCCCAGCAGGCCCTGCCGGCCCCCAAGGCCCGCAGGGTATTCCCGGCCCTACAGGCCCCTTAGGCGGGCCAACAGGTCCGCAAGGTGTTACAGGCCCAACAGGCCCTTCAGGAGGCCCACAAGGCCCTCAAGGAGTTACAGGGCCAACGGGTGCTGATGGTATTCAAGGCCCCACCGGCCCAACAGGAGTGGGTATAACCGGTCCGCAAGGCCCTCAAGGTGCTACAGGTCTGAATGGATTTACCGTAACAGGTCCACAAGGCCCACAGGGTATTCAAGGACCTATCGGCCAAACAGGTCCTACCGGTGCCATTGGCCCTACAGGGCCTCCTAATGGCCCAACAGGCCCTACTGGTGCTACCGGGCCCGTGGCTTCTGTTTATGGCTCATTTTATACTAGCAGCGCCTTTACACAAACTGTAGCTTACGGCGGCTATGTGGACACACACTATAATGATGTGCAACCAAACGGTATAAATCATACTTATGGTAGCGATTTGCATGATATTTTATACCCGGGTATTTACCATATATCTGTAAATATGATGTTTGCTACAGCGGGTAATTATGAATTTGAGATGACCAAGATGGATGACCAGGGAATTTTTTGGCCAATTGGACATACTTTAAAAACTAATACGAGCGTACTTTCAGGTGAAATGATAGTTAATATATCCAGCGGTGGATGGGTTTCTCTGCGAAATACATCAGACACTTTTTCCAGCGCTGTTGTCAGTAGTGCTTCTATTACTATAATGAAGATAAATTAATTAGACCTTTTTTAAATCCCTCCGGTTTATGCCGGGGGGGTGCCTACACTTTAATCTTCACCGGTTCACCCAAAAAGTGTGGCTGCTTATTCAGTATATAAATATCAATTACCGCTTTTAAACGGGCTAAAGGCTCGCGAAACTTGGTGCGTAAAGCCAAACCCTTTGGAACATCTTTAGCATTAAATCCAATAGCGTCTATGCCTTTTTTGCGTGCAATAAATACCGCACGGCGATTATGAAACTCTTGCGATATAATAGTAAACTTACTTTGCCCGAACACTTTTTTAGCCCGTACTACAGAATCTAATGTACGGAAACCGGCAAAATCGAGCGTTATGCAACTATCGGGTACGCCTTTATTAATTAATGCCAGGCGCATTTCTTCAGGCTCGTTGTAATTTTTAATATGATTATCGCCACTAACTATCAGGTGCTTAACCTTTCCGGCTTTAAAAAGCGCTGCCGCAGCATCTATACGGTAAGTAAAATATAAATTAGGCCGCCCATTTTTAAGCCCGCTTGATGTACCTAAGACTAAACCCACATTATTTTGGGGTATTTCTTGCACATTATTAAACAAATACGCCTGCGTTGTGTTAACAACATATTGGTTGCTTGTAGCTACAGCTAATATGATTAAAAGAAATGGGCTAAGGCAAAAAATAGCAATTTTTAGCGTTTTTTTCCTGCTTATTTTTTTGCCAAAAATGTTAATTATTTGAGACATAGGGCAAAACAATGTTTTTGTTGTTTGAATGATTTAATTATGTTTGCAAAAGTAAAGTAAGGACCATATTATTTTTTAAACTACTACTATTATGACAAAAGCTGATTTGGTTACCGAGATAGCAGAAAAAACCGGAGTTGAAAAAGTAGCCGTTCAGGCAACAGTTGAAGCTCTGATGAAATCGGTAAAAAATTCCCTGAGTGCAGGGCAAAATGTGTATCTTCGCGGCTTCGGAAGTTTTATTGTAAAGAAGAGGGCCGAAAAGAAAGGTAGGAACATTACCAAGAATAAGACTATTATTATTCCTGAGCACTACATTCCGGCCTTTAAGCCTGCTAAAACTTTTGCCGAAAAGGTTAAAAAGAACGTAAAAGGCAAGTAACATTTTTTAAATTATTTTGAGAGTACCGCTAAAACAAATAATTGTAGTAATTGCATTTACTGGTTTGGCGGTGCTACTCTATTTTGCGCCCAAAGGTTACCCCGGTGTTAAAAATAAACCCGGAGCAGAGGCAGGCCAACAATCGCACACAGATAGCGATTTAGATGCGCAAATAGCTGATGTTAAACGCCAGCTGGGGCCTGAGCAAACTAAAAAAGTCGACCTTTTTGAGAAACAATATAAGTCGGCAACATCTCCAAAAGACAAGGTGGTAGCCCTTGATTCGCTAATAAACGAATGGGACAAGCTTATGCGCCCATTTATAGCAGCGCACTACAGTTTTGAAAAATCGGATATTTTAAGTACTTTTGCATCCTGGTTTGAAACGGGTAACCGTTTTTTTGCTTTATCGGCCATTATCCCACCGGATAAGCCGGACGATAGGGCCACAGTTTACCAGCAGGCTGCAGAGGCATATGAACATGCCTTAAAGTTGAACCCAACTGATGTTGTAACCCGCACCCGGTTAGCTGTATGCCAGGTAGAAGGAAGTCCCGACCCAATGACGGGTATCCTCTCGCTACGCGAGCTGGTTAAAGAAGACTCCACTAACATAGAAGCACAGTTAAACTTGGGTTTGTTTTCGCTTAAAAGCACCCAGTTTGATAAAGCCGAAAAACGCTTTAGGAACGTTATAGCCTTAGACCCCTCTTATAAAGATGGGTATTGGTATTTAGCGGGGGCCTTAGAAGAGCAAAAGAAAATTGATGAAGCGGTAAAATACTATCGCGAGTATATAAAGCGGAATCCTGAAAATCCCGCCGAAAACGAAGAGATAGAAAAGTATATAGATAAATTAATTAATAAAAAAATTTAAGTCATGCCAAGCGGAAAAAAGAGAAAACGTCATAAAATGGCCACCCACAAGCGTAAAAAGCGCCTAAGGAAAAACCGTCATAAAAAGAAAAAGTAGGCGTCTTTTACCGCCGTGCACAAATCGTGCATTGGCTTACTCCAACGCTTAAAGTATTTACAATATTCCCGGGCCGCATGGCTGCGGGAATATTGTATTTCATAGGATTTATACATTACGTGTGAATAAAGAATTAGTAATAGATGCCGATGAGAGTGAAATAACTATTGCGCTGCTCGAAGACAAAAAGCTGGTAGAAATTACCCGCGAAAAGAGCAACAAAAGTTTTTCAGTAGGCGACTTATACCTGGGTAGGGTTAAAAAGATTATGCCCGGCCTTAATGCTGCCTTTGTAGATGTGGGATATGAGAAGGATGCATTTTTACACTACCTGGATTTAGGCCCGCAATTTTCATCGCTAAATAAATATGTAAAGCAAAGTATACAAGGCAAGCTTACTACAGGCATGCTGTACGACTTTACAACCGAGCCGGATATTAAAAAGGACGGTAAAATTACCGACCAGTTGCGCACTAACGACCATGTTTTGGTGCAGATAGCAAAAGAGCCTATTTCATCTAAAGGGCCGCGCATTACTACCGAACTTTCTTTAGCAGGAAGGTACTTGGTTTTGGTGCCTTTTTCTGATAAAATATCAGTATCGCAGAAGATTAAAGACCCTGAAGAGAAAGACCGCCTTAAAAAGCTTATAGCTGCTTTAAAGCCTAAAAACTTTGGTGTAATCATTCGCACTGTTGCTGAGGGTAAAAAGGTAAACGATGTTGAGGCTGACCTTAACGAGCTTGTAGCCCGCTGGAAAGAATGCCATAGCGTATTCAAATCGGGCAAGCCGCCGCGTTGTGTATTGGGCGAGATTGACCGTACACAGGTTATTTTGCGCGATATGCTTAATGCCGACTTTAACAGTGTTAACACCGGCAGCGACAAAATTTATAACGACGTACGCCAGTACATTACAACCATAGCACCCGATAAAAAGGATATTGTTAAGCTTTATAAAAACAAGGTTCCTATTTTCGACCATTTCTCGGTAAACAAGCAGATAAAAGCCCTGTTTGGAAAAACAGTAAACCTTCGTAGTGGTGGTTATTTAATTATTGAGCATACAGAGGCACTGCACGTTATAGACGTTAACAGCGGCCACCGCAAAACCATAGAAGGCGACCAGGAAAATAACGCATTGCTTTGTAACCTGGAGGCGGCAACAGAAATTGCCCGCCAGCTACGCTTGCGCGATATGGGTGGCATTATTGTTATCGACTTTATTGATATGCATAACCCGGCCAACCGCAAGCAGTTATTCGACCGTTTGCGCAATGAGATGGACGTTGACAGGGCTAAACATAACATACTACCCCCAAGTAAATTTGGTTTAGTACAGGTAACACGCCAGCGCGTACGCCCTGAAACCAATATTGATACATACGAGAAATGCCCTACCTGCGATGGTACAGGGCAAATACAGCCACCTATTTTGGCTATTGATGAAATTGAGAATAACCTTCGTTACCTGATAAAAGACCAAAACGAAAGTAAGCTGAAGCTATTTGTACACCCTTACCTGCATGCATTTTTAACCAAAGGGTTTTTGAAATCGCTGCAGTGGAAATGGTTTTGGAAGTACAAAAAATGGGTGCCTGTTAAGCCCCTGCCTGCATATCATTTATTGCAGTATAGCTTTACCAACAGCCACGACGAAGAAATAAAATTGTAAGGTTGATAAACCCAATTTGGGATAATCAAGCAAAAGGGCAACACTCTCCGGGTTTGCCCTTTTTTGTTACATACCAAACTGGTTGGCAGCAATAACAATCAGCAGCATCCATAAAATAGCCTCAGGGAAGTAATTGAACTTGAACGAGAGCAGGAAGTTAGAAAAGAATACCGCCAGCGGCACTGCTGCAATGCTAAAGTGCATCGGCGACCAATCAGGTGTCAACACAAAGCAGCCGAATGATACCAGCAGATAAACCACCATTACATTTAAGTATTTACGGCGGCGTATGCTGCGGTTTAGTGTGGGGTTGGTAAAATTATCGAACAACGATACCAATACCAGAAGGGCAATAATGCCTACCAGCCAATAATCGGTAAAGCCGGGTTTAAAGTTGAGGTTACGTATAAGGAAAGGTTCGGCTATGTAGTGGGCCCAGAAATAGTCCAGCTTATCGAACCAGAAATAGTACACAGACAAAAACAGGTAGGGGATAATGACACCTGCAATGGCTACGGCAAAATCGCGCCAATGGAAGGGCCTTAGCATGGTAATGGCAATAAGCAGCATAACTACCATACCAATGGCAGGAAAGTAAAAGAACGATGCAATAGAGATAAGAATACCGGCATCAAACGGAGGGCCTATGGCACCATCAGTTTTATACATCTTCAATATCCGCCACATGGCCAGTACCAAAAAGATATTGGCAAAAAGGGTAGCGTTCAGCTTTTGAATATCAAGGCCTGCAGAGCAGAGTATAACAAACATAAAAGCCGACAGGTAGTTGTTGGCAGTAAGCTCGTTTTCGGTAGAAATAAAGTTGATTAAAAAGGCCAGGCCTATGATTAAAACCACCGCTATAACCGTTTTTACCTCCCAGCTAAAGCGTAGGGCATCAAAAATTTTGGTAAAAAGCGGCATTGAAAATTGAATATCGGCCGATGGCGGATTTATCAATGGTGTAAACCAAAGCAGCACGGCTGCCAAGGGAACCAGAATGATACATAAAAGGTTTTTTGAACGGAAAAGCGATATCAACCTGCCAAATTTTACTTGCAAACTTAGTTATAGCGCGCTTTATATAGAAATATTTTTTACTTTTGCCCCATAACACTTTCTACTATGTGGACTAAATTTGTTGTAGGCTTAGGCGATTTTCTTCAATGGTCATTCCAGTTATTCCCATTCTTGGGCAATAGCTTTAACTTTTTTATGATGGCTGTGGCCTTTGTTTTTATGTTGTGGTGGATTAAGCAAATGTTTAAGCACCAGAAAGAAGAAAAGAATCACCAATACTAGTATTAGCAACTAAAAAAGAAAATTGAAAGGCGAAAAATCTATTCGCTTTTCAGATACGTTTTCTATATAATATTAAAAATGCAGCATCAAAAGGTGCTGCATTTTTCGTTTTATAAAGTTTCATTTTTCATTAAAGAACATCACGACCGATGTCTTTACGATAGAATTTTCCATCAAAATCTACGCGCTCTATGTTGCGGTAACTGCGGCGTAAGGCAGTTTCTAAATCGCTGGCAAGTGATGTAAACGCCATTACACGACCACCGCCGGTAACAATGTTGCCGTTAGCATCAAGTGTGGTGCCTGCATGGAATACTGTAGTTTTATTATCTACATTCTCAAGGCCGGTAATTACTTTGCCTTTCTCATATTCGTCGGGGTAACCGCCCGAAACTACCATAACGGTAGCAGCGGTACGCCCATCAATATCTAAATAAACATCGTTTAGCTTACCGTGGGCTATACCCTCCAGCAGATCTATGATATCACTCTTTATGCGTGGGAAGATAACCTCTGTCTCAGGGTCGCCCATGCGGCAGTTGTATTCAATTACAAATGGTTCGCCCTCTACATTCATCAGGCCGATAAAGATGAAGCCCTTATAGCTTACACCATCGGCTTGCAAACCGCTAATGGTAGGCTTAACAATGGTTTCTTCCACCTTAGCCATAAACTCGGCATTAGCAAAAGGAACAGGAGATACTGCACCCATGCCGCCTGTATTAGGGCCTTTATCGCCCTCAAAAATGCGCTTATAGTCTTTAGCTGATGGAAGCATTTTATAGCTAACCCCATCGCTAACAACAAATACAGAAAGCTCTATACCCGGTAAAAACTGTTCGATAACAACCTTGCGGCTGGCAGCACCAAACTTTTCGTCCATCAGCATTTGAGTAAGCTCGGCTTTTGCCTCGCCGCTGTTATCCAAAATAACAACACCCTTGCCGGCAGCTAAGCCATCGGCTTTAAGTACGTAAGGTGGGCTAAGGGTATCAATAAAGCCAAAACCCTCTTGCATGGTTTCTTTGTCGAAGCTGCGGTATGCTGCAGTTGGTATACCGTGGCGGTACATAAAGTCTTTGGCAAAATCTTTACTACCCTCAAGCATAGCACCTTTTTGACGTGGGCCTATAACAGGTATATGTTGCAGTGCGCTGTCTGACCTGAAAAAGTCGACAATGCCCTTAACTAAAGGGTCTTCGGGACCCACAATTACCATATCAATTTGGTTGGCAGTGCAAAAACCTTTTACGGCCTCAAAATCTGTTGCCGATAGGTTTACGTTCTCGCCTAATTGTGCTGTGCCCGCATTGCCGGGGGCTATATATAATTTGGTTAGCCTCGGGCTTTCGCTTAGTTTGTAAGCAAAAGCATGTTCGCGCCCGCCGCCGCCAAGTAACAATATCTTCATAGTTGGTTAAAACAAGGGTGCTAAAATACAGCAGTTACAATAAAAATCGTTCATAAACGTAAATTTAAGAGAGGTTTTAATACTAACCATAGTAAACAATAACATTATACCTTTGCGGTATGGCAGCAACATCGGTTGTTAGAGAGAACATAAAAATAGCCTTGAGCTCTATTAAGGGGCAAATGCTGCGCACTATTATTACCGTGCTAATCATAGCCTTTGGCATTATGGCACTGGTGGGTATCTTAACATCGGTAGATGCGATTAAAAACAGCATTAACGACAATTTTGCCCAAATGGGGGCCAATACCTTTACCATTCGTAACAGGTCTAACAACGTAAGCATAGGCAAGCGTCAAAAGCAAAAAAGGTTTGATACCGTTACTTACGACCAAGCCACCGACTTTAAAAAGGAATATACTTTCCCTGCTACGGTTTCTATATCATCAATCGCTACACAAATAGGTACGCTAAAATTTGGCTCTAAAAAAACCAACCCCAACATTTTAATATGGGGCGGCGATGATAGCTATGTTCAAACTGCAGGACACGAGATTGTTGATGGACGTAACTTCTCGCCACAAGAGTTGGAATATGCCATGCCCGTAATTATTCTGGGTAGCGAAACCGCCAAAACATTATTCGAGAAAAAAGTAAACCCGATAGATAAGTTCATTACCGTTGGCGGATTGAAATACCGTGTTATTGGGGTGCTGAAAGAGAAAGGATCGAGTTTTTCTTTTGGCGGCGATAAGATTGGTATTATACCTATTACCAATGCGCGCACGTATTATAACAACAGCGGGCGCATGTCGTTTGCTATTAGTGTAATGTGCAGCGGTGCAGAGAATATGGACGGCGCCATTGCTGAAGCTACAGGCCTTATGCGTAAAATTCGCCGTGTTCCCAGAGGAGAAGAAGATAACTTTACCATTACCAAAAGTGACAACCTTGCCAATATGCTTATCGGCAATATGGAGGTGGTAAATATGGTGGCAACGTTAGTGGCTGTTATTACATTAATTGGTGCTGCTATTGGGCTAATGAATATTATGCTGGTATCGGTAACTGAACGTACCAGAGAAATTGGTGTGCGTAAAGCTATCGGGGCCCAAGCCAGAACCATACGCAACCAGTTTTTAGCAGAGGCTATTGTTATTGGCCAGATAGGTGGCTTTGTTGGCATCATCTTCGGTATAGCTATTGGTAACCTGACAGCGGCGCTGGTTGGTACCAGCTTTATCATTCCCTGGGGTTGGATGACACTGGGCGTTATCCTCTGCTTTATTGTGGCAATTGTATCGGGTATTTACCCCGCCATTAAGGCTTCTAAGCTGGACCCTATTGAGGCGTTGAGGTACGAGTAATTTTCCTAATTAATACTATCTTTATCGGCATGAGGTACTTATTACTTTTTGCTATTGCGGTTATCGCTTCATGTGCATCTGTTCCTAAAAATTCAGAGAATGCTACACGCCAAATCAAGTGTGGCCCGGGCCCTGAAGATATTGTTATTGATAGCACATCATCAAGCCCGCGTATATTAATATCGTGCAACCAACGCCGCACAAATAAAAAGCATCCTGAATTATACCCATACTTTGGCGAAATAATGGAATACCGTTTCGATGGGCAGGAAGCTAAACCCCTTGCCCGCACAGGCGAACCTGCAGGCTTTGTTTTCAATCCGCATGGTATTGATATTATTAAACGTGATGGTAAAACGTACTTATATGTGGTTAGTCACCGCGACGATTTAAAGCAGCATTTTATTACTGTTTATAAGGTTGAAGCAGATAAGCTGGTATTTGAAAAACAGTTGAGTAGTGCCTTCTTAGTATCGCCCAACGACTGTGCCGCAGGGCCAAACGGCAGTGTATATGTTACTAACGATAGTGGTAAACGCGGGGCATTTTCAGAGAAATTTTTTAAGCGCAAGCGTGCTAACGTGGTAATGTTTGATAGCCTTGGACATTGCTCTGTAGTAGCTGAAAAGCTTGCCTATGCTAATGGCGTGTATGTATTAGATACCAATGTATATGTATCAACTGTTCAACAAAAAGCATTGTTTAAGTACGATATGAATGCAAACGGAACATTGAAGTTAGATACCAATATTGCCAAATTTTATGGCTACGATAATATCACACTTTATAAAGATGAGTTGATAGTTGTAGCACATCCCAAGCCTTTTAAGTTTCTTGCCCACATGAAGAAGGCAAGCAAGCCATCGCCGGGAATTACGTATGGCATTAACTATAAAACCCTTGCCAGCCGTGTTGTTTTTGCTGATGATGGTAAACGAATAAGTTGCAACTCAACAGGATTAATCTTCCGCAATAAGCTATATATAGCGCAGGTGTTTCAGCCGTTTATATTGGAGGTGGATTTGAAGTAGGGGATTTTCCCTCACCGCCTAAATCACCCTTTCCTAAAGGAGTGAGGGGGACTTGACATTTTTGCCAGTTAAAAATCTCCAGTCTTCTTTGATATTATAATCTTTATACAGCCTGTAAATGCCTATAAACATAGCCAGTGCATAGAGTATAGCTATTAAACGTGCATCAAATGCAAGTGTACTGTAAGCACCTAATTTCCATGCATGGTCTGCTTCTTCCAGGTTCATTAAATAAGCATAGCTAATGAATAAGAAGATTAACCAACGCCTGCTTAATACAAAATAAATGCCTGCAAATAAAACGGCAGGGTGCGAGTAGCGTTCGTGCATTTGTGTTGGGAAATAAAAGAACACCACTGTAATAAGCATCATGGAGAGGAAAAACATTTCAGCATCGGCAAAGGCAAAAGCTTCATTTTTTTTCCATTTGATGATTGTCTTTATAAGTAATGGAAGCAGGCTGATTACTGCCATAATGCAGAACATGATAAAACCCCAATTATTATAAGTTAAACCGGCATATACAGTTGTATCGGATATTTCTTTTACAACATCGGTTTTTTCCCAAAGTATGAGATACCAAAAGTTGAAAGCGCGGAGAGAAACCTTAGGATAAAAATCTACTACACCGGTATAATTATGCCATACATGGGCGGCAGTACCTTTTAAAACAAATGGCAGTACAATTATAAACTGTACCAGTACAGCAACTGCAATACCTTTTATAACATCCCTGAAATTGTTTTTTATCAAGGGTAACCAAAGCAAACCTAATACAGGCAAAAACAAAATAGATTGTGTTTTAGTGTTTAGTGCCAATACAAACAATGCAAGGCTCAATATTGGTTTTTTGTTGAATGCCGCAATAGCAGATGCAAAAATTAATGTAGTGTGTATGGCATCTATCTGCCCCCAGAATAGGGTATTGTAGAGGTATGCAAGGTTAAAGAGGATAAAAAATGAGAGCATGTATTTACGCCCATTTTTACTTAACCAATGCATTAGTAATACAATTGCCCCAATATCAAATAAGAGGGTAAATATTTTCAGGTAATTTATGTTGCGCTCTATAGCTTCGGGGTTACCCATTAAGGCATCGTAAGCACGAAGAACGTATATATAAACGGGGTTGTAGTTAAGTGTTTCAATGGTGTATGCATACCCTATGCCTGTAACAGAAATGTCTTTGGCCCAACCAATCCAGAAATAGGTGTCAAAGCGCCCCGATTGAGGCAATAAAAAACAGAGTAAAACAAATACAAACAGGCAAAGTATGTAGGCGTGTTTCAGCTTCATGCTATCGCTCTTTAGCCAGTTTGGTAAATGGTAAAGGGTTGCTGTTTATTTCAGAATATTCTAAGCGTTTTTTGTAGATATCAAGCGCAAGGTAAATAGCTGCACGTAATGATTCTTCTGATGCTTCGTTTTTACCTGCAATATCGTAACCTGTGCCATGGTCGGGAGAGGTGCGCACAAATGGCAGGCCTGCCGTAAAGTTTACGCCTGAATGGAATGCAAGAGTTTTAAATGGAACCAGGCCTTGGTCGTGGTACATGGCCAGTATACCATCAAACTGCTTGTATAAACCTGAGCCGAAGAAACCATCGGCGCCGTATGGGCCGTAAGCTACAATGCCCAATTTGGTTGCTGCTTCAACAGCAGGTTTAATGATGTTTTGTTCTTCGCTGCCTAATAAGCCATTGTCGCCTGCATGGGGATTAAGTCCTAGCACGGCAATCTTTGGTTTGCGCACGCCAAAATCGTATTGCAATGATTTGTGCAACACTTTTATTTTAGCTACAATTTTATCGATAGTAAGGTTAGCCGATACATCTTTCAAAGGCACATGGCCTGTAACGGTACCTACACGCAAAGTATCACTTACCAATAGCATAAGATAATCAGCAACGCCTGCGCGTTGGGCTAAATACTCAGTATGGCCGGGGTGCTTAAAATCGTCGCTTTGTATGTTTGCTTTGTTGAAAGGTGCTGTTACCAGTACATCAATCTTGTCTTCTAAAATATCGTTGGTAGCGGCTTCTAAGGCTTTAACAGCAGCAACGCCGGCTTCGGGAGTGCTTTTGCCAAGCTCGATAGGTACTTCACCTTCTATAACGTTTACAAGGTTTGGAAGCTTAGGGTTAACATTATCGGCACTATTGATGATGTTGAAGCTAAAATCGTTAATGCCAAGCACCTTGCGGTGATACGATGCAGCCTTGCCCGAACCATATACCACGGGGGTAAACAACTCGTTTACCATTGGGTCTACCAGTGATTTGATGATTATCTCGTAGCTGATGCCGTTTATATCGCCGTGGGTAATGCCAACGTTTAGCTTATCTTCCATAGCTGCAAATTTGCCTATTTTATTGGAGAAGTAAAAGATATATTTTTATAAACCCCCCTCCCCAAGCCACAAGTGTCTTGGTACTCCCCCTTTGCAGGGGGAGAGCTTTATTTCTTTCCAGCACAGTGGGATCCGAAGCTTGGAATTCACGTGACTTGAAGTCGCGGC
>JADMIO011054754.1_pt1 | contig 56015 bp, 11 predicted proteins | sample 8958161 | NCBI WGS metagenome assembly JADMIO01 (sample SAMN16585339, study PRJNA669376) | soil metagenome | isolation source: Crop rotation soil | place: USA: Cullars Rotation, Alabama | collected 2011
GCGACAACTTGTCCACGTGGAATTCTAAGCTTAGGATCCCAATGTGCTGGAAAGTAAGGCGATGGTTCCATGGAGAGATTTGGAGCAATTGTAGTCTCGTGGGCCTCCACAATCCCGGGCAGAGAAACCAAGTTGCCCTCGATCCTGCATAAGGCCTTTACCTACGGCGAAACTCTGCGCAAACAGGGGCGCAACGTTGAGGTTCGCTCCTTCGTCACAAAAGCAGGTCCTCATCGTGACACCCTGCAGATGCTGGGTAAGCTTGACGACTTGAGCACCATCCTGGTGGAACAGGGATTTGAGAGTCTGATTCTCGAAAGCAGAGCTGTGGTCCAGGACATCAACATCGCTCTATGGGAAGGAAGCGCTCCCTCTTCTGAGGGACCGTCGATTCGATGCAGGCCCTGTGGTGATGCTGGCGACGATCTGGCCTAACCCGGGCTTGGCCCGATCCTACGTTGTCGATGGAATGGCACGTTCAATGTTGTGTCATGAAGCAAGATGAAACTCATCGAGCTCATTGCTTCCCGCTCGCGCGACGTTCTACCCGGGCTCGAGACTCATCAGTTCATTCCTTCCGACCGGTTGGTTGACTTGGAAGCCAATTCCGTGGATCGGGGGGAAATTGCAAGCTCGTACAGGAGTCACTCGGATTGTCAGTTCCCTGCGTCGAGATCTTCGTGCCGAAAAACATCGGCGAACTGGCCAATCTGTTTTTGCAGAAATTAGATGCTGTCTAAACCGGTCATCACCGCGATGAAGGTAATTATGGCAATGAATGTATCACCAGCGAGGGTCGTCGCGATTAGACCGGCACTCTCGCAGAGGAGGTAGAAATGGATGCGAAGGAAGAGCTTTTGACGTGCTTGCAGCAAATTGTCACTGAGCAGCTGGGAGTCACACACGAGGAGGTTACAGAGAACGCCACGTGGACGGAGTTGGGAGCCGATTCACTTGACCGTCTGCAGATATCACTATCTCTCGAAAACTCCCTTAACGTCGATATCCCACACTCGATAGGAGAGCACCTCAACACAGTGGGTGAGACAGTCGATCATTTGCTGACTCTGAAGCTGCCGCCACGAGATAACTCCAACGTGCATATAGAGCTTGTCCACACCGATCAACAATGGGCCGAGGTGTCGAGCATCCGAGCTCAAGTATTTTCTGCCGAGTATGGATACTCACCTAGTCCCCTGCCTGGAGTTGGTGAGTCAGGATTATGGCATCTTCTGGCGCGAGACAACCACGATGCTGTAGGAGCGTTAAGTGTCATGGACACTACCGGGAACCGGCGGGTTCACCTTCACAATCGTCTACCCTTTGGAGAAAAGGAACGAGTAGCCCGTTATACTCAGCTTGCCATTTTAAAGCCACATCGCAAACGAGGCATTTTTGAGATGCTCATTGAGACTGCGCAAAGAACAGTCATTCGTCCTCACGGATTCACTGCTGAGTGGCTCCTTTATCCCGCGGCGCGTGCGTGCTCGTGCAAGCTCACCCGTTCTCTTGGCTTTACTGCTGAAAGACCAACACTGGCGACGGAATTTGGCAAATGCCATGTGTTGGTTCGCCGGCAATTGGGCCTGCCGCAAATCAGCGATGAGAAGCCCTTTTCCGCTATTGAAAACTGCCGACTGGAAGCGCGTTACGAAGCGCCCGCGCTGGCAAACTTGTCGCTAAGACGGGGTGTTTAGTGCCGGCCGTAAAAACTGTATTCATGTTTTCAGGCCAGGGATCCCAGTACTTCCAAATGGGGAGGGAGTTATTCAAGACGAATGACATTTTTCACAACTGCATGGTCCGGCTCGATACGATTGCAAAAGAGTTGACCGGCGATTCGGTGATTGGTGCCCTCTATTCGGACGCCTCCAGGAAGGGAGATCCCTTTGATCGCACCTTGCTGACGCATCCCGCAATATTCATGGTGGAATACGCACTGGCACAGGTTTTGATACACGCCGGCGTATTGCCGGAAATGGTCCTTGGAGCTAGCATGGGCTCTTTTGCCGCAGCCACTGTGGCAGGTTTCATTGAGGTCGAAGACGCTTTGGCCTCCGTTGTGCATCAGGCGATTGCGCTCGAGGAATGTGAGCGGGGAGGGATGATAGCCGTATTGGCCGATCCCGGGCTGTTCGCCGAGGATTTCCTGAGCCATCGTAGTGAACTGGCGGCAGTCAATTTCTCTTCGCATTTCGTCATATCCGCAAGATGGAATGATCTCGAGGAGATCGAGATTGCTCTAAGAAAAGACAGTGTGGGTTATCAGCGGCTTCCGGTCTCCTCAGCTTTTCATTCGCGGTGGATCGACAAAGCCAAAGCTCCATTCGCATCTTTCATGCGGTCGATACGGTACAAGCAGGGCAGTTTGTCACTGGGATGTTGTGATCAGGCAACCGTCCTGTCTGGGCTTCCGGTTGATTATTTCTGGAGCGTCGTACGTCGCCCGATTCGGTTCCGCGAAACCATAGCGCACCTGGAGCAACTGAGTCCTCACCGATATATCGATGTCGGCCCGGCCGGCACTTTGGCCACATTCCTGAAGTACGGGATGCCCGCGAACTCCAAGTCGACTGTGCATGCGATTTTGACGCCCTACGGGCTGGACCAGAAGAACCTGACGGCCTTATTGGCATCGATCAGAAATTGATAGTCAAGGGTGGTCGATTTTTCGATCAAGAACGCTTGTGACTTTGAGCATGGGCTTGGCGGAAATGCAGTGGCCTGGGCCTGGAGTTAAACCCATCATCCCCAAAAGCACCATTGTCCGCAAAGCAATGTTGCGGCTAGGTGAAATACAGTCGGAGGACTTCAAATGCAAAAGACAGGCGTGAGCATCGCTGAAACCAATGTTGCAATCAGTGCGAACGATTTGGAGAAAAAAGTCCAATCCGTAGTGACTGAGACGCAAGGCACTACTACACGTTCGCATTTGAAATGGTATGAGACAACAGCTCGTTACGTACTGGGACTGATATTTTTGTTTGGCGCCGTCGATGGCGCGCTTTATCTGTTATTTGGGATCTATATGCACGGTAAGCCGCGTGAGGCATTTCTCATCGCTCTTGAGGAGGCAAAATATTTCTGGGTATTTCTTAAGTTGATACAGTCGTTCGGGGCCGTGAGTCTATTGTTCAATTATAAACCTGCCTTGGGAGTTGCTTTGCTAATGCCAATTGCCTCTGTCATGTGCCTGTTTTACGTCTTCGATTACCCACGGCTCATCCTCCTTGGTTTCATCATCGCGATTTCAATGATTGTTTTATGCCGCGCATATTACAAAAGCTACGCGCACATATTCGATAACTATTAATATCACCAAGCCATAAACAGCTTGCATCAATCGCCACCGCTATTCCTTCGTTTCAGGGCAGAAACGCAGCGCGGTCCATCTTGACACGATCGGTGCAACAGATTTAGCAGAAGAATAGCTAATCTCCGTCAATCATCTTTGCCATATCGTTACAGTCCCACTCGACAGTAAGAACAAGTTTTTGCGGCACAAGCGCTGTGAACGCGGCCAATGCGACCCGTTAGGCACTCGCTTGCGAAGTCAGAAGGCGGCGTAGCCAAGAGAGCAAGGCGTCTGCTCGCAAAGCAGACCATCGGGAGTGCAATTCTCCCCGCCGCCTCCAGTATTGTTGACCGGGACTCATTTCTAAGCGCACCGGCCTGGTGAATCGCTGACGACATGTTCATTCCGCGCCACTTCGTTTCACAAGCTGCGTCCCTTTTTTCCATACCCTCCATGTGCAATCTACAGGCGCCAGAAGCGCTGATATGGCCTGTTATCTCTTTTAGCAATAGGAAGAATGGCTCGAGGGAATCTCACCGGTACGAGGCCCGTAAATGATGACTCAGGAACTGCTTCGCGAATTAACCGAGTCCTATCTTAAGTCTCTTTTTGCCGAGGCTTCTGAATTGTTGACTACAAATTTCGACTCGTTTGCTTCCTACGGGGACCTAGGTATTAATTCGTTCCATGTGCTGAAAATAATCAGCAAGCTGGAAAACGACTTTGGAGCACTCCCCAAGAGCCTGCTCTTCGAGAAATACAATATTCATGATTTGACAGATCACTTTGTGAGCGAGTACCAAGACGCTCTAACCGCCAGGTTTGCGGAAGCAGCGACAGCGAACAATTACGTTGCCAATGCCGGCCAGCGGCAAACCCCAACAATCGAGGTTAAGGCAGAAACAAAACCATCTGTGGTAAGCCGAAGCATTGCCCCGGACAGAGGAGCAGCTCCCGTTCGCATGCTCGCGGCCGAAGCATTTACGCATCCAGAACTCGGGAAACCCCTACAAACACTTTTTGACCGCTACAAGACAGCCGTATCCCGAGGCACGAAAAGAATAGCCCCGAATCTTTTCATTGGCAGTGCGAGGCGCGGTTATTTCAATTATGGACGAAGCAGGAACATTATTCTGCTCTATGGTTATACGGGACCTCGAGATTATGAGCCTGTTCTGCTTGACGAAGTGAATCGATATTGCGCCGCCAAAGGGTTCCAACTCAACATCATTGCAGACGAGGAAATTCTGTCCATCGGCGGCACACCTTGCTCGGCGACGCCCTTTGGCGTTCTGCAGGACATCGTAAATCTCCAACAGTTCACGCTTGAGGGCGGCTCGATGCGCCATTTGCGCTATCAGGTGTCGAAATTCAGCAAATCGGGGAAATGCAACACGCGAGAGTACAAGTGTGGCACGAATCCTGAGATCGACACTAACATTGCCACCATCATTGATCGATGGTGCAAATCCAAGCCCATGGTGAATCCCCTGATTCATGATGTGAAGAAGGAAATCCTTGCGGGAACCTTGGGACCTGATCATCGCCTCTTCCTCACCTACCTTGACGATGTCCTCCAGAATGTGATCCTCATCACCGCACTGTCCTCAGAGATAAAAGGTTATTTGATGGATCTGGAATTCTATCCTCCCGATATGCCGATGGGAGGATTAGATTTTGCGATTGTAGAAATCATCAAAGTTCTGGTCGCAGAAGGATGCGACGTGCTGAGTTTAGGCGGAACCTTTGGCTGTAAACTCAATTCTTCCGCCCATGCGGATCCCGAGATCGATGGGATCCTGGATGATCTCCGCAAACAAAAAATTTTCGATGATCAGGGCAATCTTCAATTCAAAAACAAATTTCGGCCTGAAACACGGCCCATCTTCCTTTGTCGCCCAGTAGGCAGCGGCAATGCTGGCAACGTCATAGACATTATCACGATGATTGCTGATCCGGAGAAGAGCCAGACGTCGGATGAAGAAAACCATAACTTCGGGGAAGCACAGCTTGAGGTGGCACCGTTCGTAGCAGAGCCAGCCGTTCCCGCACCGAGTCCCGAATTGTCCTCCGTAAGTTCGGAGGAGCTCATCATTGCGGGAAATGATCGATCACGCATCTTAGCGGACTCCGGCTTCGATGCCCTCAATATCCCGTTTGAACACGTCGAATTCGATCTGCAGACGGATTCCTGGGCGCAACTGCAGATGCCTTCCATTGAAGCGCAAATGAGGCAGCTGCACGCGCAGCTTCAGCAGCCAGTGAACATCGATGATACGTTGAGGACCGTATTCCCGTTTACTCATTTTGTCATCACCCATTCAGGGGAAGCGGCCGAGCGCCTTCTCTTCAAAACGTGGCCCAAGAAAGGCGTCGCACTCCAGAACCTATTGTTTCCCAGCACTCTCTTTCATGAAATTGACAAGGGCTTTACGGTCAAGGAGGCGCCTCATCCGGCGATATTTGAACTGAACTCGCAAGAGCCCTACAAGGGCAACATGGACTGGGAAGTGCTGCAGTCCCAACTGGCGCAGGATCCGAGCGGGATCGCATTTGTCTGCATTGAGGTGAGCAACAATGCTGCCGGCGGGTATCCCGTGTCCATGCAGCACCTGAGGAATGTAAAAGCATTGCTGGCTAAACATTCCATCCCACTCGTCATCGACGGCACGCGCGTCGTGGAAAATGCGCAGTTTTTGATCGAACAGGAAACGGAGTGCGCCAGCAAAAATATATGGGCAGTCGTGCGGCAGATGTTCTCCTATGCAGATGTTGTGATCGGCAGCTTGACGAAAGATTTTTGTGTGAATCAGGGCGGACTCATCGCCACGAATGACCTCAAGCTGTATCAAAGACTACAGGAACTGGATCATAAGGAGGGGAAGGGAATTGATCTGATCGCCAAGAAATTGATTGCGCTTTCACTACAAAACCAAAAGCATATCGAGGCCAAGGTGACAGGCCGAATGGAAAGCGTTCGCATGATCTGGCGTGCTTTAAACGAGCATCATGTTCCAATAGTCCAGCCCACGGGAGGGCATTGCATATTAATTGATGCCAAGCAAATTCCGGAATTCAAGGATTTCCGGTACCCCGCTGCGTCATTTGTGGCCTGGATGTATTTGAACACCGGCATTCGCGCGGGCGTGCACAGTGTGGGGATGCAAAGGAACACTCGGATTAACGAGCTGGTTCGCTTAGCCATCCCAGTAGGCCTGCGGCGCGAGCAAGTCGACAGTGTTATCGATCGATTCCTTCGTGCATTCAGCAAAATGGAGAACATTCCGGAAGTCGTCATGAAGGGCGCTGAGTCAAAACCGTCAGGCACCGTCAACAGGGCCTACGAATTGATCAAATATCACAACATCGCAGGAAGCATCGTGGCCGGCACAGGCTCTCCAAGTGCTGCTTCGGGAAGCAATCTAGCCACTGTATCTTCTTCTCCCCGCTCCTCAACAATCACACCGAACGTGGCGCAGAGTTCTTCTTGCAACTCGGTGACCGCGCCGGATGCCTCGAAAGTGACCCAATCAAGTGAGCATGCGGTGAACGGGAGACCGCCTCAAAAGCAAGACATCGCTATCGTAGGGATGGCCGGCCGTTATCCAAAGGCGAGGAATGTTGGAGAACTGTGGGAAAACCTGGCGCAAGGCAGAGACTGCATAGGCGATATTCCCGCAGATCGTTATGAACAGCGCCTGCAGCATGGCAGCACCGAAAGATATCGCGGTGGTTTCATTGATGATGTGGACAAGTTTGACTCTTTGTTCTTCAACATTTCTCCCCGGGAAGCACAAATACTCGATCCTCAAGAGAGGCTGTTTCTTGAGGTAGCTTGGGAAGCAATCGAGGACGCAGGGTATTATCCCGAGAGCCTGGCAAGAGTAGACGGGTCAGCAAAGATAGGCGTATTCGTGGGTGCACTGTGGGCGATGTATCAAATACTTGGCGTAGAAGGGAAGCACGCAGGGACGACAAAGATAGCGCCCCATTCTTTTCTCTGGAGCATCGCCAATCGAGTCTCTTATTGGATGAATTTTTCTGGTCCCAGTCTGACGGTGGATACGGCATGTTCCTCCAGCTTGACCGCCGTCTATCTTGCTTGTGAAGCTATCCATTCCGGCCAATGCTCGGCCGCCATTGTCGGCGGTGTAAACCTGGACCTGCATCAAGCCAAGCTGGATATCAACAGAGCTGGCGGCGCTCTGTCGGTAGACGGTATTTCCCGCGCCTTCGGAAAGGGCGCCAATGGTTATGTGGCAGGAGAGGGCGTTGGCGCGCTCTTTCTCAAGCCTCTGGACCAAGCTGTGCGGGACGGCGACAACATTTATGGCGTGATTAAGAGTGCTGTGATCAACCACGGCGGCCGGACTGCGGGATACACGGTTCCCAATCCGAAAGCGCAAACCAACCTGATTTTGGAAGCCTTGAAAAAAGCCAATCTTGACGCGCGAAGCATTGGGTATATCGAAGCGCATGGTACAGGCACCGAACTCGGCGACCCAATTGAAGCTGCCGGTATGGCCAATGCTTTCAGCCCATACCAGGTAAGGAAGCAGACCTGCGGGATCGGCTCGATCAAAACCAATATAGGCCATTTAGAGGCGGCAGCAGGAGTCGTCAGCATATCCAAAGTGCTTCTGCAGATGAAGCATCGTCAACTCGTTCCTTCGTTGCATTCCAGTGAGCTGAACGAATTGATTGATTTTAAGAACTCACCATTCTATGTAGTACAAAATCTGGAAGAGTGGAAAGCAAAAGACGTGGATGGCCTGAGGGTTCCCCTCCGTGCGGGTGTGAGCTCTTTTGGTGCGGGTGGAGCCAACGCGCACGTCATCCTGGAAGCCTACCAGCCAGTCCACCAAGCCAGTGACGAGCCCACCCCAACCCGCCCGCTCATTTTCCCTCTGTCTGCCAAGAATGAGGATCAGTTGCTTGAGACCGCGGTTCGTTTGGTGGAATTCCTGCGAAAGAACGACGTACGTTTGAATCACGTTGCTTATACGCTACAGATTGGCCGGAAATCATTTGACCATCGCTTGGCCATCATCGCCAAGACAAGGGAAGAATTGCTTGAAAAGTTGGCGCGCTTTATAGCAGGAAAAACCGATGCGGATATTCTCACCAGCGACATCAAGAAAGCGCAAGGGCTTGTGCGGTTATTGAGCCAAACAGACAAAGAAGAGTTCGTTCGGGTGCTATTGCAAGCGGGGGATCCCCACAAAATTGCCGGCCTTTGGGTCGAGGGCCTGCTAGCGAACTGGCAAGGAATTACGCTTTACACGGGAAAAAGAGTTTCTTTGCCGACGTATCCGTTCGCCGACGAGCGGCACTGGGTGCAGGCGAGGTCCCCGATTCGCCATTCTCTGCAGCCCGCCGAAGGCTTGCATCCTCTTGTCGATACCAATGAATCGACCTTCGAGCGGCAACTTTTCAAAAAGACATTTCACGATCGAGACTTTTTCATCTATGACCATCACGTAGCAAGCATTCCCACGCTGCCGGGCGTGGCCTATCTTGAGTTGGCGCGCAAGGCCGGCGAGATCGCCGCCGGCAGAAGCGTTCAAAAGATCAGGAATGTTGCCTGGTTAAGCCCGATCTCAGTGCGAGACTCAACACCCCTGGAGGTCTTCATTGAACTGAAGGCCGCTGAGACCACGGTTCGATTTGAAGTATTCAGCCATGACGAAAGAGGCGACAAAGTATTGCATTCTCAAGGAGCGCTTCTGTATGGGACTGGACAGGAAGCGGCGGAGGCGGAATACATCGATCTCGAAAGCATTCGAGCAAGGTGCGCGAAAGCGATTGATGGCCAGACTGCATATCCTCTCTTCAAGTCGTTCGGTCTGACTTTGGGCCCCAGTTTCCAGGTGGTCCAGGAGGTCTACAAGAACGAGACTGAAACCTTGGGAATTCTCAAGCTCCCGGAATTTCGTCAGGCAGACCTGCAAAGCATGGTTCTCCATCCCTCTTTACTGGATGGTTCTTTGCAGGCCGGAATTAGCGCTCATCTCGGCCCGGGAGTGGGAGAGACATTGGGAGAGATGTTCGTCCCATTTTCCATTGGTGAAGTTGAAATCTTGCATCCGCTTCAATCCAACTGCTTCAGCTATGTAACACGAGTGCAAGACAACAAGAAGGGACAGAGAGAGAATGCCCGAATTGTAAAAAGCAATGTGCTTATTGTCGATCAAGCGGGAAAGATTCTCGTAAAGATCCGAGAATCTGCCGGTGTTCCCCTTCGCGACATTTACAAGAAGCCCGTGCAGACGGCTGCCGTGGATAACTTCTCCACACTTTACTATTCCTGCGAATGGGAAAAGTCCTCTCTGGTGGCGGAGAAAGTGGAGCAAGGTCGCCAGCCTTCCATGCTGTTTTTTGATACAGGAGAGGCACTCCGCGATCTCTATCAGGAACGGTTAAGAAAGGCAGGAGCGGATTCTGATCGAGTCATTTTGGTGCGGCCCGGCGAAATTTTCCAGGATTTAGACAATCAGTCGTACAGGATCAATCCACGCAAGCAAGAAGACTTTTCTACACTGTTTGAACATCTCATTGAAAAACAATTCCCGGTGGAGAATATTTGTTTCACCTGGCCGCTTGATCATATTGGTCGCCAGGATGCGAAGGGTTTGAAAGAGTCGTTAGAAAGAGGTGTCTACTCATTCCTTGCTGTTTGTCAGTGCCTCATAAAACAAAGGCTGGAAAGCAAGGTCCGACTGATTTTTGTCTATTCCGCGAAACCGGGTGAGACCCAAGCTGAGAATGAAGCGGTAGGCGGCTTCATCAAGGCTTTGCGATTGGAGCATCCCAAACTGCAGTGCAAAGCGATTGAAGTTCGACAAGAAAGCTTCGGGTATGAGTCGATTCTCGACGCGGTTTTGTCTGAATATCATGCATGGTCACAGGACACCGCGGTTCGCTACGAGGGACGAGAGCGGTCGATCAAGAAGGTCAAAACGGTTGATCTGGAGAAAACTGCGGATGCGCCTCCCATTAGAGAAAAGGGCGTTTACCTGATTACAGGAGGGGCTGGTGGATTGGGCCTCATCCTGGCGGAGTTTTTGACCAAGGAATGGAAGGCGAGAGTGGTGCTTAGCGGCCGGTCAAAGCTCTCTGCAGAACGAGAGGCCAGGCTCGAGCAAATGAGAAAACAGGGCGGCGAAGTGCTTTACCTCACCGCCGATGTCTCCAATTCGGAAGATGTTGAGAGTTTGATCCATCAGAGCAAATCGCGTTTTGGAGAGATAAATGGAATCATCCATGCCGCCGGCGTTCTGCGCGACTCGCTTATCAGAAACAAAACAGCGGAGGAAATGAGCGCGGTCTTTGCTCCAAAGATATGGGGAACTCTGAACCTGGATGAGGCCTCAAAAAATGAGGCGTTGGACTTCTTAGTAATGTTTTCCTCGCTTTCGGCTGTCACCGGCAATGTAGGGCAATGTGACTATAGCTTCGCGAACCATTTCATGGACTCATTTGTGAATGAGCGAGAGCTTCTTCGAGCGAACGGCGCGAGATGCGGCAAAACCTTGAGTTACAACTGGTCGATATGGGCGGATGGAGGAATGAAGCTTGGTGAGCAGACGGAGCCTTTCTTCCGGACCCTGGGGATAAAACCGATAGGCGCGCAAGCCGGAATGGAAGCGTTCCTGAAAGGCCTGACTTCAGAAAAATCTCAGATTGTTGTGCTGGAAGGTATACCAGAAAAAGTAGAGTTGATGTGGGGTCCGAGAACGAAAGAACCGACCGCAGCCGCCATGGTCGCTTCTGCATCGTCCGTCTCGTCCAATCAGTCGGTGCCTGTTCCCAGGCCCATCGTTGAACACGCTGCTATCGCCACCAACGGTCGATCTACCCATGCTTCTCCGCAATCCACTGCACCTTTAAGGAGCGCGAAGATCCATCAGCTCATTACGACAAATCTGTCCGATATTCTGCGCCTGGAAGTCAGTAAGATCCGTACTGATTTGCCATTCGCGGACTACGGCGTGACTTCTATTATGGGTGTCAACCTTATGCGCACCCTCAGTGACACACTGAAGATTGAGCTGGATCCAATCAAGCTGTTTGAGTACACGACGGTGGATGAACTGGCGGACTACATTTGCTCCGAGTTGCCTGAACAAGTCATGGAAGATGTGGCGCAAGCGCCGGCAATTGCGGGAAGGCGCGATGGCGCAATCAATGAGATGCCGCTTGGAAGCGAGACCAATTCGGAATATCGATTCACTCGAAAAGCTCAACTCCCCGAGGCGGGCAGCGCAAGGGAAAGTTTCCAGGATAGAACCCAGCACGATGCGCTTCATGAGCCCATAGCCATCGTTGGGATGAGCGGACGTTTTGCGGAAGCGGAATCCTTGGACGAGTTTTGGCAAAGCCTCAAGGAAGGGAAGAATCTGGTCAAAGAGGTATCGCGCTGGAACGCTCGAGAGTGTGTGGTTTCGGAATCGGTAGAACATCGCTACTGTACGTCCGGCGGTTTTGTTGAGTCAATCGATCGATTCGATCCCTCATTTTTTGGGATTTCAGCTGTCGAAGCGATTTGGATGGATCCTCAGCAACGCTTATTCCTGGAGGAATGCTGGAGGGCGTTAGAAGATGCTGGTTACGGCGGCAAAAGCGCGCACGAGAAAGAATGCGGCGTTTACGTTGGTTGTTCAAGCTCTGGTTATGACAGCCTGTTCGCGGAAGATCCGCCACCACATGTCTTTTCCGGAAATGCCGTCTCCGCTATTCCCGGGCGAATCGCTTATAGCCTCAATCTCCAGGGGCCGGCGATCGCCGTCGATACTGCGTCCTCGAGCTCTTTAACGGCCATCCATTTAGCGTGTCAAGGTTTATGGTCGGGCGAAATTGAAATGGCTTTGGCGGGCGGAGTCTTTTTAGAAGCAACTCCTACGTTCTTCAATGTCACCAATGGCGCCGGGCTGCTTTCCCCGGACAATAAATGCTATTCCTTTGACGCCAGAGCGAATGGGTTTGTACCTGGCGAAGGGGTTGGGGTGTTGGTGCTCAAGCGTTTGCGGGATGCTTTGCGAGACGGGGACCACATCCACGCCGTGATTACAGGGAGTGGCGTAAATCAAAACGGCAAATCGAATGGTTTGATGGCGCCAAATTTACGCGCACAAGAAAGGTTGGAACGCTCAGTGTATGACCGTTTCAAAATCAATCCGGAAACCATTCAGTTTGTTGAAACTAACGGTACGGGAACCGTGTTGGGAGACTCGGTAGAATATCAGGCACTCCATCGTGCTTTCCGGGGGTATACGGAGAAGAAGCAATTCTGTGCTTTGGGCGCGGTCGCAACGAATATGGGTCACGCTGCCGCTGCTGCCGGCGTAGCCGGTCTTTTGAAAGTAGTGCTCTCGCTGAAACATCGACAAATCCCGCCCTCCTTACATTTCCAGACAGCCAATCCTTCTATCGACTTCGAGTCCGGTCCGTTTTATTTCAATACTCAGTTGAAGGAATGGAGAGTAGAAGAGAACCAGGTGCGGCGGGCAGCCGTTAGCTCTTTTGGGATCGCTGGTACCAATGCGCATTTGGTCATTGAAGAAGCCCCGCCGAGGATGCCAGCAATCGTTCAGGCACCGGGGTATTTGGTAGTGCTCTCAGCGCGGACCGCAGAGCAGCTCAAGCAGCAGGTACGCAGTCTTATTGCGCTAGTAAAGCACACGCCCGACCTTTCAATGAACGATTTGAGTTTCACTCTGTTCGCGGGCCGTATGCATCTTACTCATCGCCTTTCATGCCTGGCGCGCACCCAAAATGAACTGGCTCATCTTCTTGAGCAATGGCTTGAAACCGGGAGGGCGAGTAACGTTTCTACTTCACAGATTCAAGAAGGCAAAACAGCAGAGCATGTTTCGCTGACAAAATTCGGAAATCAGTGCATTCAAGAATGTAGAAATAGCCCCGGCGAGGTGCCCTATTTAGACCATTTAGCAACGATCGCCGACCTCTATATCCAAGGATATTCGCTGGATTATCAAGCGCTGTTTTCGCAAGATTCTAAGAGAATACCGCTGCCCACATATCCCTTTGCCGACGAGCGCTACTGGATCGGTCGGAATGGACACTCTTCCAGGAGTAATGGTCACGGCATCACGGATACAAGTATTGAAGTCGAGCCAGTTCGATTCTGAAATCAAGAACAAGCCGCCGACCATAGCTTTGCGCAATAAATAATTCCAGATGATTGTCATCAAGAGAAATTCTCTTTCTCCATTTTCTTCATGCGCCCGAATGAAGTCACTCAAGGAGCGGTTTTAATGTCACATTCGATTTCCTCTGAATCGCTTCAGGAAGCTTCCATGCTTCCGGCCGAGCTGAAGTGTGGGCGCGAGGATTTCAAGCCAGTGGTGCCTTCCCGGCCAGAGACGATGCCGCTTTCTTGCGCGCAACAAAGGCTCTGGTTTCTGTGCCAAATAGAGGGTGTCAGCGAGGCTCTTCATACTTCTTTCGGTCGGCGGCTAAAGGGTAATCTCGATCGCCCCGCACTGCGGCGGGCGCTGGATCGGATCGTGGCCCGGCATGAGGTGTTGCGCACGACATTTGCGGTGGTGGAGGGAGAGCTAGTACAGAGGATTCAAGCAGTCGAGCAGGCGCGGTTCGAGCTGAGGGAAGAGGATCTGCGGGAGCGAGGCGAGACGACGAGCGAGGAACTGTCGCGGCGGATCGAGGAGGAAGCCGGGCGTGCTTTCGATCTGGCGAAAGGGCCACTCATTCGGGGACAGTTGCTGCAGGTGGCCGAGGATGAGCACATTATGGTGATCACCATGCACCACATCGTTTCCGATGAATGGTCGATGGGCATCTTCCTGAACGAGCTCAACACTCTGTACGGGGCTTATAAAGAGGGTCAGGCCGATCCTCTGCCGGAGCTGGAGGTGCAATATGCCGACTACGCGGTGTGGCAGCGGCAGTTGATGGAAGGCGAGATGCTGCAGCAGCAGGCAGAGTACTGGAAAGGTGCGCTGGCGGGAGCGCCGGCGCTTTTGGAATTGCCATGGGATCATGCGCGGCCGGCGCAGCAGAACTATAGCGGAGGGTTGAGTCACCTGGAGTTGGAAGAGACCTTATTTATAGGACTGAAAGAGCTAAGCCGGCGGCATGGGGCAACGTTGTTCATGACTTTGCTGGCGGGGTGGGCGGCTCTGATGGGACGGTTATCGGGGCAGGAGGAGGTGGTGATCGGGGTTCCTGTGGCCAACCGAGGCAGGCTGGAGATTGAGAAGCTGATCGGGTTTTTCGTGAACACGCTGGCCGTGCGAGTGAATGTTTCAGGGTCACAGACGGTGGGGGAACTGCTGGAGGGCGTAAAGAGGCAAGCGTTGTCGGCGCAGGAACATCAGGACCTTCCATTTGAGCGGGTGGTAGAGATCATTGGGCCGGAGCGCAGTCTGTCACACACGCCGTTGTTCAACGTGATGTTTGCCTGGCAAAACGGTGTGGAGGGGAAGCTGGAGTTTCCGGGAGTAAAGATCGAGGCTTTGCCGACGGTAGGGCCGGTCAAAGCGAAATTTGATTTGACTCTTTCTCTGCAGGAGACAGGTGAGAGGATCACGGGCGGGGTGGAGTACGCCACGGCGTTGTTTAAGGCCACGACCATCGAACGCTATCTGGGATATTTCTCAAAGCTGTTGGCAGCGATGGTAGACGCGGAGAACCATAGGTTGGACACGATCGAGCTGCTAGGAGAGAGTGAGCTGGAACAAGTTCTCTTCGAGTGGAACGAGACGGAAGCGAAATATCCGAAGGACAAGTGCATACAGGAACTGTTCGAAGAGCAGGTAGAAAAGACACCGGATGCGGTTGCGGTGGCATATGGGGATGAAGAGTTAACGTACGGAGAGTTGAACCGGCGGGCCAACCAGTTGGCGCACCATCTGCGCGGGTTGGGGGTGCGGCCGGATGAACTGGTGGCCATCTGCGTGGAGCGTGGGATGGAGATGCTGGTTGGGCTGCTGGGGATTCTGAAGGCCGGAGGAGCGTATGTACCACTGGACCCGGCCTATCCGCTGGAGCGGCAGCGCTTCATGCTAGAGGACTCCGACCCGATGGTGCTGCTGACACAAAGCCATCTTGCATCTCGGTTCTCTGAACTCCTTGCCACCCTGCCAGTCCTCGATCTGAACAACGATGAGGCGCAGTGGAAAGACTTACCCGATAGCAATCCCAGTCCCGATAGCATCGGACTTACCCCCAACCACATGGCCTATATCATCTATACCTCGGGTTCTACCGGCGTCCCCAAGGGGGTCATGATCGAACATCATAGCGCAGTGACACTGTTGCAATGGGCCGGCGAAGTGTACAGCCGCGGAGAACTGGGCGGGGTATTGGCGTCGACCTCGATTTGTTTTGATGTATCGGTCTACGAAATATTTGTGACACTGGTCCACGGGGGAAGGATCCTGCTGGTGGGCAATGCCTTGGAACTGGTCAATTTACCGAATAAGGAATCGGTCACATTGCTTAGCACCGTTCCTTCAGCAATGGAGGAATTGGTGCGGTTAGGCGCCATTCCCGATTGCGTGCAGACGATCAATTTGGCGGGGGAGCCGTTGCCGTCGGCGTTGGTAGATAAGATCTACGACAACAGTTCGGTCAAGAGAGTGTACGACCTGTATGGTCCGACAGAGGACACGACTTATTCGACCTATATTTTGCGACAAAAGAATGCCCGCTCGAGCATAGGTCGTCCCATCGCCAACACTCAAATCTACATTCTCGATCAACATCATCGTGTTCAGCCGATTGGGGTAGCGGGAGAATTGCATATCGCGGGGGATGGTTTGGCCCGGGGTTACTTGAATCGTGGGGGATTGACTCCGGAAAAGTTCATAGCCAACCCGTTCCATGCAGGCACGAGGATGTATAAGACGGGGGACCGGGCGTGCTGGCTGGAAGACGGTACGATTCAGTATCTAGGCCGGATTGACACCCAGGTGAAGATCCACGGCATACGCATTGAACTGGGAGAGATCGAGGCCTGTCTTGCTGCCCATCCGCAGGTACGCGAGGCGGTGGTGATAGCGCGCGAAGATGCGCCTGGCGACAAGCGGCTGGTGGCGTACTACACGGAGACAGCCGCGTTGAACCAGACTGATGTCGGGGCGGAAGAACTACGGGCATTCCTGCAGGGGAGCCTGCCCGAGTACATGGTGCCAGCGGCGTATGTGAGGCTGGAATCGTTGCCATTGACTCCGAATGGAAAATTGGATCGGAAAGGATTGCCGAAGCCCGACAGCAGTGCCTATATTCGGCGGCGATACGAAGCACCGCAGGGAGAGATGGAAACAGCCGTGGCTGCGATCTGGGCCGAGGTGCTGAAGCTGGAGCGTGTAGGTCGCCGGGATAACTTTTTTGAACTGGGCGGTCATTCGCTGTTGGCAATACGGGTTCTGAGCCGGGTGCAGAGTCTGCTGGGAAAGCAAATGAAGCTCAGCGATCTGTTTGCCTATCCAGTGCTGGCGGAGCTGGTACGGAAGCTGTGGACGGCAGGAAGGTGGGATCTGCCGCCGGTGACTCGGACGGAGCGTGGCGAAGGAGTGCGGCTGTCATTTGCGCAGCAGCGTTTATGGTTTCTTGGGCAGATGGAGGGAGGCAGCGAAGCGTATCACATTTCCTTACGGATGCGGATGCGGGGCGCACTGGATGCAGGAGCACTGCGGCGGGCGCTGGATCGGATCGTAGCCCGGCATGAGGTGTTGCGCACGATATTTGCGGTAGTAGAGGGAGAGCCGGTACAGAGGATTCAAGCGGTTGAGCAGGCGCGGTTCGAGCTGAGGGAAGAGGATCTGCGGGAGCGAGGCGAAAGGAGCGAGGAACTGTGGCGGCGGATCGAAGAGGAAGCCGGGCGTGCTTTCGATCTGGAGAGGGGGCCACTGATTCGGGGACAGTTGCTGCAGGTGGCCGAAGACGAGCACATTCTGATGATCACCATGCACCACATCGTTTCCGATGGATGGTCGATGGGCATCTTCCTGAACGAGCTCAATACTCTGTACGGGACTTATAGAGAGGGTCAGTCGGATCCTCTGCCGGAGCTGGAACTGCAATATGCCGACTACGCGGTGTGGCAGCGGCAGTTGATGGAAGGCGAGATGCTGCAGCAGCAGGCGGAGTACTGGAAAGGTGCGCTGGCGGGAGCGCCGGCGCTGTTGGAGTTGCCGTGGGACCATGCGCGGCCGGCGCAGCAGAACTATAGCGGAGGGTTGAGTCGATTCGAGCTGTACGAGACCTTATTAATAGGACTGAAAGAGTTAAGCCGGCGGCATGGGACAACGTTGTTCATGACTTTGCTGGGGGGATGGGCGGCTCTGATGGGACGGTTATCGGGGCAGGAGGAGGTGGTGATCGGGATTCCTGTGGCCAACCGGGGAAGGGTGGAGATCGAAAATCTGATCGGATTTTTCGTGAACACGCTGGCCGTGCGAGTGAATGTTTCAGGGTCACAGACGGTGGGGGAACTGCTGGAGCACACGAAGAGACAGGCTCTTGCTGCCCAGCAGCATCAGGACATTCCCTTCGAACAGGTTGTGGAAGTAGTGAATCCACCGCGTAGTCTGGCGCATAGTCCTTTATTCCAAGTCATGTTCGCATGGCAAAACGTGCTGGAAGGAAGGCTGGAGTTTCCAGGGGTAGAGATCGAGGTTTTGCAGGCAGCGTCGGTCAGGGCGAAATTTGATCTGAATCTTTCGCTGCAGGAGACAAGCGAGAGGATCACGGGCGGAGTGGAGTATGCCACGGCGTTGTTTGAGCCGGAGACCATCAGGCGCTTCGTAGGATATTTCGGCAGATTGCTGGAGGAGATGGTAGCTGATGAGGCCCAACCTGTAGAACAAATTCAGCTGATGAGCGTGGAAGAGCGACGGCAGGTGGTGCACGAATGGAACACGGAGAGTGAGTACCTGGGGGAGAGGTGCCTGCATGAGCTGGTCGAGGAACAGGTGGCCAGAACTCCGGATGCGGTGGCGTTGGCCTACGAAGATGCCTCCCTAAGTTACGCGGCGCTAAACAGTAGAGCGAACCAGCTGGCCTACTATTTGCGAGATTTGGGTGTCAAGCCCGACGCGCGAGTAGCCATCTGCATGGAGCGCGGTTTGGAGATGATCGTCGGTGTGCTGGCAGTCCTGAAGGCGGGAGGGGCCTACGTGCCGCTGGGCTCAGATTATCCCAGGGAACGACTCGGCTTCATACTCAAGGATTCTTTGCCGGTGGCGGTTCTTACTCAAGGGCACCTCACAAGCATGTTCTCGGATTGCTCGGCCGGCCTACCAGTACTCGACTTGAAAAACGAAGAGGCTCCATGGAGAAGCCTTTCAGAGAGCAATCTAGATTCGGAAGTTATTGGAATCAATCCGCAAAATCTAGCCTATGTCATCTATACATCAGGTTCTACTGGAAGGCCGAAAGGTGTCCTGGTAGAGCACCGCTCTGTGGTCAAGCTCTTTATCGGGTTGCGGGATAGTGTGTATAGAAGTCATGCAACCTCCATTCTTCGGGTGGCGATGAATGGTCCGCTGACGTTTGATACCTCTGTAAAGCAGCTTATTCAATTGCTGCAGGGATCAATGCTGGATATTGTGCCGGAAGAGATTCGCTACGATTCCACAGCCTTGTTGGCCTTTTTGAGGGATCGAAATGTAGAGGTATTCGACTGCACCCCGTCTCAACTTCGTTTCTTGTTGGATGCAGACCTGCTTGGGGAAGCTAGCGCTTCGCTGGAGCGGGTACTTGTTGGGGGAGAGCCGATTGATCAATCGATGTGGAAATCGATGCTCGATTCTTCCAGTACTGGATTTTTCAATCTATACGGTCCAACAGAATGCACTGTGGATGCATGCGTCTGTGAAGTGTCGTCTAGTCTAAGGCCGTCCATAGGCCGTCCGATTCCGAACGCGCGCGTGTATATCCTGGATAGAGTTGGCCAGCCCGTTCCAGCGGGAGTTACGGGAGAGTTGTACATCGGAGGTACGGGGGTAGCGCGTGGATATCTGAACAGTGTGGAGCTGACGGCCGAGCGCTTTGTGCCCGATCCCTACGGCGGCGGGACAGGTGTGCGGATGTATCGGACAGGAGATCTGGGATGCTGGCGGAACGATGGAAACATCGAGCTTCTGGGACGCAACGATTTTCAAGTGAAGGTGCGAGGGTTCCGCATTGAGTTGGGAGAGATTGAAGCGCGATTGAAAGAGCATCCGGGGATTGGGCAAGCAGTAGTGATGGCCCGTGAGGAGACGGCGGGAGATAAGCGGCTGGTGGCCTACTACACCACTGCGTTACGCAGCGACGCTGAACCAGAGACTTTTGAAGCCGAGCGGTTGCGTTCGTACCTTTTGGCCAGCCTGCCCGAGTACATGGTGCCAGCGGCGTATGTACCGATGGAGCGGATGCCGTTGACGGCAAACGGAAAGCTGGATCGCAAGGCCTTGCCAGCGCCCGACAACGATGCCTTCGCCCGGCAGCGATACGAAGCGCCGCAGGGAGAGATGGAAACCGCCGTGGCTGCAATCTGGGCCGAGGTGCTGAAGCTGGAGCGTGTAGGTCGCCGGGATAACTTTTTCGAACTGGGTGGTCATTCGTTGTTGGCAGTGCGGGTTCTCAGCCGGGTGCAGAGTCTGCTGGGAAAGCAAATGAAGCTCAGCGATCTGTTTGCCTATCCAGTGCTGGCGGAGCTGGTACGGAAGCTGTGGACGGCAGGAAGGTGGGATCTGCCGCCGGTGACTCGGACGGAGCGTGGCGAAGGAGTGCGGCTGTCATTTGCGCAGCAGCGTTTATGGTTTCTTGGGCAGATGGAGGGAGGCAGCGAAGCGTATCACATTCCCTTGCGGAGGCGGTTGCGGGGCGCGCTGGATGCAGGAGCACTGCGGCGGGCGATGGATCGGATCGTAGCCCGGCATGAGGTGTTGCGCACGACATTTGCGGTGGTGGAGGGAGAGCCGGTACAGAGGATTCAAGCAGTCGAGCAGGCGCGGTTCGAGCTGAGGGAAGAGGATCTGCGGGAGCGAGGCGAGACGACGAGCGAGGAACTGTCGCGGCGGATCGAGGAGGAAGCCGGGCGTGCTTTCGATCTGACGAAGGGGCCACTGATTCGGGGACAGTTGCTCCAGGTGGCCGAAGACGAGCACGTTCTGGTGATCACCATGCACCACATCGTTTCCGATGAATGGTCGATGAGCATCTTCCTGAACGAGCTCAACACCTTGTACGGGGCTTATAAAGAGGGTCAGGCCGATCCTCTGCCGGAGTTGGAGGTGCAATATGCCGACTACGCGGTGTGGCAGCGGCAGTTGATGGAAGGTGAGAAGCTGCAGCAGCAGGCAGAGTACTGGAAAAGTGCGCTGGCGGGGGCGCCAGCGCTGTTGGAGTTGCCATGGGACCATGCGCGGCCGGCGCAGCAGAACTATAGCGGAGGGTTGAGTCACCTTGAGCTGGAAGAGACCTTATTAATGGGGCTGAAAGAGCTAAGCCGGCGGCATGGGGCGACGTTATTCATGACTTTGCTGACGGGATGGGCGGCTCTGATGGGACGGTTATCGGGGCAGGAGGAGGTGGTGATCGGGATTCCGGTGGCCAACCGGGGCAGAGTGGAGATCGAAAAGCTGATCGGATTTTTCCTGAACACGTTGGCGCTGCGAGTGAATGTTTCAGGGTCACAGACGGTGGGGGAACTGCTGGAGAGGGTCAAGCGGGATGTGCTGTTGGGGCAGGAACATAAGGATGTTCCGTTTGAGCGGGTGGTAGAGATCATTGGGCCGGAGCGGAGTCTGTCACACACGCCATTGTTCAACGTGATGTTTGCGTGGCAAAACGGGGTGGAGGGGAGGCTGGAGTTTCCGGGAGTAGAGATCGAGGCATTGCCGACCGGGTCGGTGAAGGCGAAGTTTGATCTGGCTCTTTTTCTGCAGGAGGAGACAAGCGAGAGGATCACGGGCGGGGTGGAGTATGCCACGGCGTTGTTTGAGGCCACGACCATCGAACGCTATCTGGGATATTTCCGCAGGCTATTGGAAGGGATGGTAGTTGATGAATGTCAGAGGGTGGGCCAACTTTCCATGCTTTCCGAAACAGAGCGGCAACAACTTCTTAAGGAATGGAATGACACGGCAGTCGAGTATCCGAAGGAGAAATGCGTACACGAGTTGTTCGAGGAGCAGGTGGAGAAGACGCCGGAAGCCATAGCGGTGGTGTATGAAGACCAGGTGATGACTTACGGTGAGCTGAACCGGCAGGCAAATCAACTGGCACATTATCTAAGGAAGATGGGAGTGAAGCCGGACACGCGGGTAGGAATCTGCGTGGAGCGTGGGATGGAGATGATGGTAGGGCTGCTGGCGGTGCTTAAAGCTGGCGGGGCTTATGTGCCGCTCGATCCTAGTTATCCGCTGGAGCGGCTCCGCTACATGCTTCTGGATAGCGAAGCTAAGGTGCTGCTGACCCAGTCCCTTCTGCAGGAAGTCTATTCCGGGTTGAGCGACCGGCTGGCGGTTCTCCACCTGGATGCTGCAATGCCGCCCTGGCGGGACCGGCCGCTGAGCAACCCGGAGCCGTTGGCGATCTGCCTGACGCCGCACCATCTGGCCTACATCATCTATACCTCTGGCTCCACAGGCTCGCCCAAAGGAGTTCAGATCGCTCATTGCGCCCTGGTCAATCTCCTGTCCTCGATGCAAGTCGAACCAGGCCTTGAGTCAAAAGATTCTCTTCTGGCGGTTACCACCATATCCTTCGATATCGCCGCCCTTGAGCTTTATCTGCCGCTCACGGTTGGCGCCCGCTGTGTAATCGCCAGTCGCGAAACTTCTTCCGACCCGGTGCTGTTGGCCATGATGCTTGAAGATGAAGACATCAGAGTCATGCAGGCGACCCCTTCGACTTGGAAGATGCTGTTGGAGTCCGCGTGGTCGGGTAAGCCCGATCTCACGGTGTTCTGCGGAGGGGAAGCGCTCACCAAGGAATTGGCTGGCCAGTTACTCACCAAAGCTCACTCCGTGTGGAATCTCTACGGGCCAACCGAGACTACAGTATGGTCCGCGGTCCATCGCGTCACGCCGGCGGGTGGGCAGGTCCCCATTGGCCGGCCTATCGGCAACACCAAGATGTATATCCTAGACAGAAATTTACAACCTGTTCCGGTCGGCGTGATTGGAGAGTTGCATATAGGCGGCTTGGGGCTGGCGCGCGGCTATCTCAAACGTCCTCACCTTGACGCCGAGAAATTTATCGCCAGTCCATTTGCTCTGGATGGTCGGGGCCAGCTCTACAGGACGGGCGATCTCGCTCGGTATCGCGGCGATGGCTGCATCGAATGTCTGGGACGCATCGATCACCAGGTGAAGGTGCGAGGGTTCCGCATTGAGTTGGGAGAGATTGAAGCGCGATTGAAAGAGCATCCGGGGATTGGGCAAGCAGTAGTGATGGCCCGTGAGGAGACGGCGGGAGATAAGCGGCTGGTGGCCTACTACACCACTGCGTTACGCAGCGACGCTGAACCAGAGACTTTTGAAGCCGAGCGGTTGCGTTCGTACCTTTTGGCCAGCCTGCCCGAGTACATGGTGCCAGCGGCGTATGTACCGATGGAGCGGATGCCGTTGACGGCAAACGGAAAGCTGGATCGCAAGGCCCTGCCAGCGCCCGAGAGCGATGCCTATGTACGGCAGGTTTACGAAGCGCCGCAAGGAGAGATGGAAACAGCCGTGGCTGCGATCTGGGCCGAGGTGCTGAAGCTGGAGCGTGTAGGTCGCCGGGATAACTTTTTTGAACTGGGCGGTCATTCGCTGTTGGCAATACGGGTTCTGAGCCGGGTGCAGAGTCTGCTGGGAAAGCAAATGAAGCTCAGCGATCTGTTTGCCTATCCAGTGCTGGCGGAGCTGGTACGGAAGCTGTGGACGGCAGGAAGGTGGGATCTGCCGCCGGTGACTCGGACGGAGCGTGGCGAAGGAGTGCGGCTGTCATTTGCGCAGCAGCGTTTATGGTTTCTTGGGCAGATGGAGGGAGGCAGCGAAGCGTATCACATTTCCTTACGGATGCGGATGCGGGGCGCACTGGATGCAGGAGCACTGCGGCGGGCGCTGGATCGGATCGTAGCCCGGCATGAGGTGTTGCGCACGAGGTTTGCGGTAGTAGAGGGAGAGCCGGTACAGAGGATTCAAGCAGTTAAGCAGACGCGGTTCGAGCTGAGGGAAGAGGATCTGCGGGAGCGAGGCGAGACGACGAGCGAGGAACTGTCGCGGCGGATCGAGGAGGAAGCCGGGCGTGCTTTCGATCTGGCGAAAGGGCCACTCATTCGGGGACAGTTGCTGCAGGTGGCCGAGGATGAGCACATTATGGTGATCACCATGCACCACATCGTTTCCGATGAATGGTCGATGGGCATCTTCCTGAACGAGCTCAACACTCTGTACGGGGCTTATAAAGAGGGTCAGGCCGATCCTCTGCCGGAGCTGGATCTGCAATATGCCGACTACGCGGTGTGGCAGCGGAAGTGGATGGAAGGAGACGAGATCTCGAAGGCACAGGCGCGGTACTGGAAGAAGAGCTTGGCGGGGGCACCGGCGCTTTTGGAATTGCCATGGGACCATGCGAGGCCGGCGCAGCAGAACTATAGCGGAGGGTTGAGTCACCTGGAGTTGGAAGAGGCCTTATTAATAGGACTGAAAGAGCTAAGCCGGCGGCATGGGGCAACGTTGTTCATGACTTTGCTGGCGGGGTGGGCGGCTCTGATGGGACGGTTATCGGGGCAGGAGGAGGTGGTGATCGGGGTTCCTGTGGCCAACCGAGGCAGGCTGGAGATTGAGAAGCTGATCGGGTTTTTCGTGAACACGCTGGCCGTGCGAGTGAATGTTTCAGGGTCACAGACGGTGGGGGAACTGCTGGAGGGCGTAAAGAGGCAAGCGTCGTCGGCGCAGGAACATCAGGACCTTCCGTTTGAGCGGGTGGTGGAGATCATCGAGCCGGAGCGCAGTCTGTCACACACTCCATTGTTCAACGTGATGTTTGCCTGGCAAAACGGTGTGGAAGGGAAGCTGGAGTTTCCGGGAGTAGAGATCGAGCCTTTGGCGGCGGAGTCGGTCACAGCGAAGTTTGATCTTGCCCTTTCGCTGCAGGAGACAAGCGAGAGGATCAGGGGCGGGGTGGAATATGCCACGGCGTTGTTTGAGGCCACGACCATCGAACGCTATCTGGGATATTTCTCAAAGCTGTTGGCAGCGATGATAGACGGGGAGAACCAGAGATTGGACACAATCGAGCTGCTAGGAGAGAGAGAGCTGGAACAAGTTCTCTTCGAGTGGAACGAGACGGAAGCGAAATACCGGAAGGACAAGTTCCTCCAAGAACTATTCGAAGAGCAGGTGGAAAAGACACCGGATGCGGTGGCGGTGGTGTGTGGGGATGAAGACTTAAGCTACGGGGAGCTGAATCGGCGGGCCAATCAACTGGCGCACTATTTAAGGAAGCTGGGAGTGAAGCCGGACACGCGAGTAGGAATCTGCGTGGAGCGCGGGATGGAGATGATGGTAGGGCTGCTGGGGATTCTTAAGGCCGGAGGAGCGTATGTACCGCTCGATCCGGCCTATCCGCTGGAGCGACTCCGCGTCATGCTAGAGGACTCCGACCCAGTGGCGCTGTTAACCCAAAATCATCTTGCAGCTCGGTTCCCCGAACTCCTTGCCACCCTGCCAGTCCTCGATCTGAGCAACGGCGAGGCGCAGTGGAAAGACTTACCCGATAGCAATCTTAGTTCCGATAGCATAGGACTTACCCCCAACAATCTGGCCTACGTGATCTATACCTCGGGTTCGACGGGAACACCCAAGGGGGTCATGATCGAACACAGCGGCTTAGCCAACCTGGTTCAGTGGCATTGCTGGGCCTTCGGAATCGGAGCAGGCTCCCATTCCTCGAACGTAGCCGGAATTGGGTTTGACGCCACCATCTGCGAAGTGTGGCCGATTCTTTGCGTAGGAGGCACGCTCTTTGCACCGCCTTCTGGAACGACGATCGATCCGGAGACGCTGCTGAGTTGGTGGAGCGGGCTGGACCTGGACGTGAGTGTTCTGCCGACCGCCCTGGCGGAGTTTGCCTTCTCTCGGGCCATCGTCAGCCGAAGTTTAGGGACTCTTCTGGTTGGAGGTGATCATTTGCGGCAGTTCCCGCCGAAGGGATGGAACTTCTCGCTGGTGAACGTCTACGGCCCAACGGAAACAACGGTAGCTGCGACTACGGCTCGTCTGGATGAAGCCACAAGTATCGTTCATATCGGCCGTCCGATCGCGAACACGCAGGTGTACATTCTGGACTGCAATGGGCAGCCGGTACCAGTAGGTGTGGCCGGAGAACTGTACATTGGCGGGGTAGGGGTAGGGCGGGGCTATCTGAAGCGTCCGGAGTTGACGGCGGAAGTGTTTGTAGGGGATCCGTTCAGTGGTGATGGCTCGCGGATGTACAAGACCGGGGATCTGGGGCGATGGCTGGGAGACGGCAACATCGAGTGTCTGGGGCGTATTGATTTCCAGGTAAAGATTCGGGGTTTCCGCGTTGAGCTGGGAGAGATCGAGTCGCGGCTGGTCGAATATCCGGATGTGCGCGAAGCAGTGGTGATAGCGCGTGAGGATACTCCGGGAGACAAGCGGCTGGTGGCCTACTACACCACTGCGCCAGGCGGGGACGCTGAACAAGAAGCGATTGAGGCGGAGCGGCTGCGTTCGTACCTGTTGGCCAGATTGCCCGAGTACATGGTGCCGGCTGCATATGTGCGGCTGGAATCGCTGCCATTGACTCCGAATGGGAAATTGGACCGAAAAGGATTGCCGGCACCGGGTAGAGATGCGTATGCGATGAGTGGATACGAAGGGCCAGTGGGTGAGACGGAAACCACAGTGGCTGCAATCTGGGCCGAGCTTCTGCAATTAGAGCGGGTGGGGCGGCAGGATAATTTTTTCCATTTGGGTGGACACTCGCTGCTGGCGACGCAAGTAATAGCCCGCATACGCAATGTTCTCCAGGTGGAGCTACCGCTGCAAGCCTTATTTGAAAGCCAGACACTGGCGAGTTTGGCCGCGGTCATTGAAAAAGCGCGGACTGGGGAGACGACGCTGGAGCAGAAGAGGAAGGTGGAAAGGATTGAGCGGCAAGAGAGAGGCGAGGACATGCCGCTGTCGTTCCATGAGCAGGGTATCTATGTGATGGCACGGCATGCACCGGCTTATCGGAGCCTTGCGTCTCAGATGACCATACGTCTTCAGGGAAAACTCAACCTGGGAGCTCTGGAGAGGAGCTTGCAGGAGATCGTGGAGCGACATGAAATATTGAGGACGCGATATGGGATGAAGAATGGGCGCGAAGTGCGGATCCTCGATCCAGCATGGAAGGTATGTGCGGCGCCAACGGAAATCGGAGGAGTGGAGAGGGAGGAGCAGGTAAGGCAGGCTGTGATTCAAGAGCAGACAAAGCCCTTTGATTTGGAGCAGGGCCCGCTGTTGCGAATCAACTTGTTGAAACTGGGCGAGCAGGAACACGTACTGCTGCTGACCATGCACCACATCATCACCGATGGCTGGTCAATGTCGATACTTTCGCGAGAACTGCAGACTCTGTATGCGGGATATGTGACAGGGCGGCGCGTGTGTCTGCCGGCTCTAAAAATTCAATATGCCGACTACGCGGTATGGCAGAGGGACAGGTTGCGCGGGGAAGTGTTCAACCGGTTACTGGATTACTGGATGAAGCGTTTAGGGGCAGTAAAGAACCCGGCCCGTTTGCGTGGGGATCGTTTGCCGGGGCTGTCCCCGAGCCTGCGGAAGGAACAAATTGCTTTTGTGATGGGGAAGGAAGTCACGGAAAGGACCAGAGATCTGAGTCGAAAGCAGGGGGTGACGCCCTTCATCATTTTGCTGGCAATCTTCAAATTATGGCTGTATCAGAATACGGCTGCGCGAGACATCGCCGCGGTAGTGCCGGTTTCCGAACGCAACCTTTTCGAACTGGAAGACATGACGGGGCTGCTCGTCAATTTGGTTATCTTACACACCCAAGTACGGGAGGACCTCAATTTTGAGGAGTTTCTGCGGCAACTGCACGGGGTTAGCCAGGAAGCCTTCGCTCATCAGGGTCTGCCGTTTGGGATCGTGTATCAAGCGCTGGGGAACTCGGATTTCAGTAGGGTCATGTTTAACTATATCAATGTGCCCGACTATGAACTGCAGTTGCCCGGCCTGAAGGCGGATCCTCTTTTTTACTATGATGAAACCGGCGCGTCGTCATGGGATGTGATCCTGATGCTGAGAGAGAAATCTGAGAGCATCGATTGCCTGCTCGCCTTTGACGCCGATCTTTTCAGCAAGCAGCGCGTGGCGGAGCTAAGCGAACAACTCCAAAACCTGATTGTTCAGGTGCTGCAAGCGCCGCGGAAAAGGCTGAGCCAGTATTCCCACACGCCAATGCACTACTACGCGCAGATTTGAAGGCTGACCTCGCCGAAATTCCACGATTTCAGGCGCGACAGATGGGCGAAATCATCTCAATTGACCGCTAAGTTTAAAAAGACAATAGGAGACGAAAGATGGCAATCGAAAACACGACAATTCAAAGCACAACCACAGCAACCGCAAAAAAACGCGGCTGGGGGCGCAAGTTATTGCGGATTGCGCTCGTTACCGGCTTGATCCTGGTAGTTGGCTTTTTCACGGCGACTGCGATTTGGAAAAGGTCCGGTTCTGGCAAATGGCAACTGGAGATAGATAAAGACGGCGTGCAGGTCTACAGCATGAAGGTGCCAGGCTCTACTTTGAAGCAGTTTAGAGCTGTGACCAAGCTCAAAACCAGTTTGCAACACGTGGTGGCTGTATTCACGGACAGCTCTCTTCAACATTGCAACGATTGGATGCATGATTGCCTCGTTTCGACGGCAATAGAACCGTGGAATGCGGAGGGTCATTACTGGCTAGCTTTTTATCGTGCGACGCCTGGTCGGGGCCTTTCACCGAGGGAGTTTGTGATAAAACTTCAGTTTTCTCAGGATCCGCAAACCAAAACGGTGTTTATAGACGTCACGGATGTTCCGGATCGACTTCCCCTGGACAAATGCTGTGTTCGTGTCCTTATACATAACAGATGGCGCTGGACCCCTCTCAAAAACGGCGAAGTCGAAGTTGAAGTTTTAGAGAATTTCGATGCGGGGATACCATACATCTTGCATAACGCCCAGGCGAGGCCGCTGTGGGGAATTATGAAATCTCTGCCAGATCTAATGGATCAAGAGAAATTTCCCGTACAAGATCCCGATGCGAAGTACGATTTTATACAAGAACCAACGACAGAAACGGCGCTGCAGAAAGCTGCGAACTAACTACCGCGGAGTGCCAGCCATTACGGCAGGCGGCGAAATAGAACCACCTTGTTGCAGAGCTGTTTCATACCAGGGCTCATGGGAAAGAGTCTGAACCAAGGGGGCTTTGGTTAAGCTTGCAATGAGGCCTTTCTTCGAGATGCATGCTTCGCTGCCCGGCTGCTGAGAAAGCCTCCTGCTTTTACCATCGTTGCCGTTTGTATGCTGGCTTTAGTGATAAGCACCCACACCATGATCTTCCGTGTCCTGACTCGCTGGTCTCACGTTCACTAAAGATACCTTGAAGCAGAGCCCCTGAGCCTTGCAGCGATAGTCAATAAAGGCTGAGAACAATAAGGCTGCATAGCAATCATCACAGCCAACACAGCACCGCGCCCCCGTTCGAGATTAGCCGGTGCCCATCTTTCTACGCAGCATCCAGGAGTCCTGTTCTCTCTACGAAAAGGCGAAGCGGAACTCACCCGACACATGAACCGCTGTGCGTGGCTTTGCGCAGAGCCTAGTGGGAAAGGAATGGTGAGAAACATGCACACGATAGATCAATCTGTGTTCCATAAGTTATATGGACCGAAAAAGCCGAGAGCTGTTTACTATAAAAAAGATTTTTGCGACTACCTGCTGATGATCATGTTGAGCGGGGCCATCATCATTCTGTCATATGGTCTTGCGAGCCCGATCTCGATTGTAGGTCTGGTGCTATGCACCTTTACGCTCAGCATGTTCATGGCAAGACACGGCGTTGAGTTTAAGATGCCTGTGCTTCTGGCGAGACCACAGGAGCTGTTTTATCTGTTTGTCTACAAGCTCCAGAACCTTAAGCCAGTGTATTTCGTTGCTCTGGGAATGCTCTTGCTGGAGAACGTTCTGATCGCTACAACACCAAGCTTCCCGCATCATACAGAAGCGCTACGAAAGACCGCTTTGTATCTCTTCTACGGACATTTCTTATCGATAACTGCGTATCGAACTGCGATTTTGATCGATCATCTGCGCAAGAAACACCTGGTGCGCGAGGTATTGATGCAAACCGCATGGCAAAGAGTTATCAAAGAGAATACAAATATTACCCTCGAAATTTTTCATGCCTATGTCACCGGAATATTGACACACATCGTTCTGATCGCTCCCTGGTACATCGTGATTACTCATGTCAGGTTTTCACTCATCTTCCTTCCGGTAATGCTGGCGATCAATGTAGCCATTCACGCAAAATGGATAAAAGTGCTGAATGAATGGTTCTATCGCGATCATTGGTTAGGGCACAATTCCGAGCTGGATTTCATATTTCTTCACGGCCCACACCACGACGCGATTCCCTCTGGATTGATCGCCGTCGCGGAAAATGGATTTCTGGAGGGATTTCTGCGCCACACGATTGGCTATCCCTCTACGTTTTACAATCCGGTGGCCGCTTTTCTGATCTACACGTTAGAGATCAAGAAAGACATTGACGTCCATCAATATATTCCGGGAATTTTTCCCAGGATGGCGCGGGAAATGCTGGAGATTGCACAACACTCCACTCATCATTACGGGTCGTTGGAACCGTATGGTTTCGCCTTGAATTTCGATCACCCTAGTGTGTCTGAAGAGATTAGGAGATCCTACCGGAGGACTCCCGATAGCCTGAAGTACTCGATCAGGTTGGACCAAGCGCTGACCGGATTCAAGTGGGACAACCCAACATTTCGGCGCATTCTCAGTCTGTACGACAAATATCACAATTCATAGAACGCAGCCGAAAACTATCGATGCGGCACTTCGCGGGGGCGGCATTTTCCGCAGGGTGGAATCATCCGTTGGTCAAACAATTGGGCCAGAGACTCCGGCAGCTATGAGGCTGATAAGGCGCGTCACATGGGCGAAATCATCACAATTAACCGCCAAGTAAAAGAAAATAGGAGACGAGAGATGGCAATCCAAAACGCGACAATTCAAGGCACAACAACAGCAACCGCCAAAAAAAGCGGATGGCCGCGCAAGTTATTGCGAATTGCGCTCGTTACCGGCTTGATCATGGTAGTTGGCCTTTTCACGGCGCATGTAGTTTGGAAAAATTCCGGTTCTGGCAAATGGCAATTGGTGATAGATAAAGACGGCGTTCAAGTTTACACCATGAAGGTGCCAGGCTCTACTTTGAAGCACTTCAAAGCTGTGGGCAGAGTTAAAACCAGTTTGCAACGCGTGATGGCAGTATTCACGGACAGTTCTTTTCAACACTGCCATGACATCATGAGCAATTGCCTCACCTCGTCGGTGGTAGAACCCTGGAATGCAGATGGTCATTACTGGGTTGGAATGGTTCGTGCGGGTCTTCCTCGGCCCTTTTTACCGAGGGAACTTGTGATGAAAGACCATTTTTCGCAGGATCCGCAATCCAAGACGCTCTTTATCGACATCACGGCTGTTCCAGAGCTACTTCCCCCAGACAATTGCTGCGTTCGTGTGACCCATATGGACAACAAATGGCGCTGGACTCCTCTAAAAAATGGCGAATTCGAAGCCGAAGTTGTTGAGGATATGGATGTGCGAGTGCCATACATTTTGTGGAATGCCAGGGCGAAAGAAGTTTGGAAAATTATGTCAACCGTTCAGGTGCTGATGGACCGGAAAAAAGGCCCCGATGAGAAGTTCGATTTTCTACAAGAACCTGAGACAGAAACTGCGCTGCAGAAAGCTGCGAAGTAACTGCGACGGAATGCCAGCCATTACGGCAGGCGGCGAAACAGAACCAGCTGTTGCAGAGCTGCTTTGTATCCAAGGCTCATGGGAAGAAGTCTGAACTATGACGCTTTGGTCAAACACTGATGAGCCCGGAGCTTTGGCGGCCGCGGCGGGCCTGAACAAAGGGTACCGAAGGGTCTAGCACCTACGAGGCAACTCGAAGCTCCTTCAATTGCGTGTTACAATGTGGGCGCCTTGCCGGCACCATTGCTTTTGCCTGGCGCCCAGCGGGAGGCGGTATGAAGTTTCTTACAACTGTTTTCCAGGATGTACGCGTCAGCCTTCGCGGGTTGCGCAAGTCTCCTGGGTTCGCGATTACAGCGGTCTTAACGCTGGCTTTGGGAATCGGGGCAAACGCCGTGGTCTTCGGCGTAACCAATGCGCTGATATTGCATCCTCTCAGGTTGCCCCAAGTGGAGAACCTCTACGCAATCCAGCACGCTGATAGGAATGGATGCTCCGAGTCGTATCCTGACTATCTCGATCTTCGTGATCGGAACCGCAGCTTTGAAGATCTGGCGGCGTATACCTACGCACCAGCCGCGCTAGACATGGGAAAGAATTCCGCCCGCGTCACGCTAGTGGAGGCGAGCGGGAACTACTTCGACGCTCTCAAGCTTCAGCCGTATCTCGGTCGTTTTTTCCACGCGTCGGATGAGCACGGAGCAAACAGCGCTCCCTACATCGTGCTCACCTACGACTTTTGGAATAGCCAATTTCAGGGTGACCGCGGCATTCTCGGGCAGACTGTTCAGGTGAACAAGCATCCTTTCACCGTCATCGGAGTAGCCCCGCCCGAGTTCCATGGGACCTTGGTATTCTTCTACGCCGATCTCTTCGTCCCCATGGTGAACCAAGAGCAGGTAGATGGTGAGAACTACCTGGAGGCACGCCGGAAGACCTCGGTTTTTATGACCATGGGGCACTTGAAGGCAGGAGTCACGCTGCCGCAGGCCATATCCGACTTGAACTCGGTTGGCTCCTGGCTGGGAAACACCTATCCCAAAGACGCCGGGCAAAGAAGCTTTACCCTGGCTCGTCCCGGTCTCAATGGAGATTTTCTTGCCCGGCCGATGCAAGCCTTCATGGCAGGATTAATGCTGCTTGCCGGAATGATTCTGCTGGCTGCCTGTGCCAACCTGGGCAGCTTGTTTGCGGCGCGCGCCGCTGATCGTTCCCGCGAAGTTGCTCTGCGACTCGCGCTGGGTTCAAGTCGTTGGCGCATTCTGCGACAGCTCTTTACCGAAGGGCTGATGCTTTCTCTCGCCGGGGGCGCTGTCGGATTGGTGACGGGCTTCCTGTTGCTTCGCGGGCTCAGCAGGTGGCAGCCCTTTCCCAAATATCCCGTCCATATACCCGTCGCTCCGGATGCAAATGTGATTGTAGCCGCCTTACTCTTCACAGTAGCCAGCGGATTCCTCTTCAGCGCGATCCCGGTCAGGCAGATGCTGCGCATCAATGCGTACGAGATGGTCAAATCGGGAGCCATGGACCGGGCAAGGCGTAGGATTACTCTTCGTGACGTGTTGGTCGTCGCCCAAATTTCCATCTGCGCGGTTTTGGTCACTTCGTCGCTGGTGGCCGTTCGTGGAATGATTAAATCCCAACATGTTGATGTCGGCTTTGAGCCGCAGAACGCCATGCTGGCCGACACCGATCTGGCGACGGGCCTATATAAAGACGAAAATGCGCTGGCAATGCAAAAGCGCATGGTGGAAGCGCTCGAAGCGATTCCCGGAGTCGAGTCCGCGGCAGCCGCCGATGCGGTGCCATTAAGTGCGGCCGTGAGTGACTCAAGCGTCTTCACCGATACCGCGACTGATCTAACTCCGGCCAAGGCCGTTGCCCACGCCCACCTCTACAGAATCTCTCCTGAATACTTCCGCGCGGCGGGCACCACCTTGCTGGCGGGAAGGACCTTCACTTGGCATGACGACAAGGACTCGCCTCGCGTGGCTGTGATCAACCCAGCGTTCGCGCGCAAGGTCTTTGGTTCGGTAGAGAGCGCCATGGGCGGCTCTTACAAGATGTCAGAGGGGGCGCGCATCCAGGTAGTGGGTATTGCAGAACAGGGAAAGTATGGGAGTCTTACGGAAGATCCTCAGCCTGCAATGTTTCTTCCACTCCTCCAATCCCCTTCGACTCAAACATGGCTTGTAGTGCGCTCCAGGCGCAATCCGCAGCAACTGGGACCAGACATCAGGACCACGCTGCGCGCTCTGGATAAGGGTTTGCCGTTTTACGTTCAACCCTGGTTCAAGGAAATGGACTACGCTCTGTTTGGCCCACGGATGGCCACGATTACGCTGGGCATGATGGGGGCGATCGGCGGAATGCTTGTCCTCACGGGGATCTTTGGAATCGCGGCCTACTCGGTCAGCAAGCGGATGCGTGAACTGGGAATTCGTGTCGCGCTCGGCGCCCAGCGCAAAGACGTGCTGCACGCCGCTCTAGGACGCGCTATCAAATTGCTAACCTTTGGTTCGCTGGCAGGACTGCTTCTCGGAATTCTTGCTAGCCAGGTGCTGGCTTTCATCGTTTACGGGGCAACTCCCAAGGATCCGCTAGTTTTGGGTGGCGTTGTTCTATTAATGTCATTGCTCGGGCTGGTGGCTAGCTGGATTCCGGCAAGGCGCGCGCTGGCGGTGGATGCGTTGAGATTGCTTAGAGAAGAATGAGAAAACAACCTGGTTTTGTCATTTGGTAGTTTGAACCCCCGCGGGCGTTACGTGACGCTCCCTCACCTCTAACTGTGACAGCAGCAGTCGACATCAGTGCTGGCCTGTGTTCGCCGCAAACGGCTCGCCTGAAAAGAGCAATTGCCCAAGCATCCCATGACCGAGACGGTCCACTACATCCTTGGCCAGTAGCAGGATTTTAACGTGTTTTCGCTGGGTCGAGTCGTGCCCATTCGACAACGGTTTAGTTGCGCGATCAGTGGAAGCTTCGTTACGCCCAGTGTCTTGGGAGTTCCAAAACAAAACCCTGCCTAATCAGTAAAGAGCCGGTTCACGCACCGCTCATACGTCTTCATCAGTGCTGATGGAGTGAAAAGAGAGACTGCTAGTGCAGGCATCTGAACGTGTCATCGCGTGCCCCTTCACAATCAACTAACAACAGCAGGCAATTCCCGGGAGACATAGGGATGTCAAACAGATCGATTTTCTATTGTCACGGCTATGCAGCTACCCCGATTATCGAGGCCTGCCACCATCACGGCCTCTTCAAGCTGCTCAATGCTAGTGAATTTCGGGAGCGCTCGTGGCTGTGCCAAAATCTTCAAGCGAATGCAGGCCCTTTCACGGTCGCCTTGGAAGAGTTGGGGCGCCTTGGATGGATAGAAAGAAGACAGGATGCTTACCGCTTAACGAAAAAGGCATCGCTGCTCCAGGGATGTAGCCTCACATCGCTTTACGCGATCGACCCGCACCGCTTGCTCGCACAGCCGTCGCACGCTGGGATACTGAAAGAGAAGATTGAGCAAGTGTTCCTCAGCTCAGATGATGCCGCACAGTCCTTTTCACCGGCTCTGGCGCAAGGCGCCGTTATCGTTCCGCTCGTGTTGTGCTTACGGGCCCTGAATGCGGAAAACTTCGGCGCGGAACTCAAGCAATTTGATCCAGCCTTGTCTGGGGCGATCGGTAATTTGTTTGCACGACAACAGTGGCTCACAGAAGATCAGACGCAATTGACAGCTTCGGGCAGAGCCTTGCTGCAAGACTGTCTATTTGATATCGCAGCTTTTTACCGACCCTTGCTTTGTGCGGCCAATGACCTGCTATTTGGAGATCCAACAGGTGTCATCCGGAAGGTTCGCAATAGAAAAAGCTTCGATGCCTCCGAGCTGTTGTCGCGAATGGACTTCAACACCCAACCTGCTGAAGCTGCCTGGAGAGTACTGATTGAGATTTTCAAATCAGAACCCTGGCAAAGACGGCATTATGCGGTAGTAAATTCAAACCGCAAAGGTGGCACGCTTTTCAAGCCGGTTGTCCTCGCCTCAAATCTTCTTGCGGATGTAGATGAGACTGCACCGAATGCAGAGCTTGGTGTTTTGCACGTAGATCAGCCGGTCCATTATGTGAATCAACACGGCCGGCTAATCGATGCATTGTCTGTTCTATCCTGCAGGCAAGAGAGCCTGCGAGCGTTGGCGCAAAGCCTCGGTGAATCACGGTTGTTGGCTCTAGAGGCCCATGCGGTACCCTTTCAGCCCTGCGATCCCCAACGAGCAGCTTGTGACGTTTTGCATTTGGATTGGATCCATCGTCTTGCCGGTGAGTATTCCATCACCGCTGAAGCCTTTATCACTCTGGCGGCAAGCGTCGGTCTCTTCAATGACCATTATGTCAATCGTTATCCACGTACTTCTGCTCCGTGTCAATTGAGCTTGCATGCTTTCATAAAACGGGACTACGTCATCCGCCGTGCGACTGAGGGCGATCTGGAGCGGCTTTACCAGTTGGAAGAAGCCTGCTGGCAGCATTCTCGAACCCCTAAAGAGCAAATTCGTTCAAGGCTGCTGCGTTATCCGCAAGGGCAATTCGTGCTCGAGAAAACAGGAAGAGTGCTCGGCGTGATCTACAGCCAGCGCATTGAAAGTGTAGACGCGCTTTTTACTGCGTGCGCCGCAGACGTGCACAAGCTGCATAATGCCTCGGGCTGCATTGTTCAGCTGCTCGCCGTCAACATTGATCCTCAGGCACAAGATGCAAGTTATGGAGATCAATTGTTGGAATTCATGTTGCAGCGTTGCGGCCTTATACCTAACGTCAACAAAGTCGTCGGGGTGACTTTGTGTAGCGCTTACAATTCCGCAGGTATCCAATCTTTTGACGAATACATTCGTCAATCAGGTGTTCATCAAGATCCCATCTTGGCATTTCATCAAGCTCATGGCGCCAAAATCATCCAAGCCATCCCGGGCTATCGCCCGGAGGATCATGCGAATTTGAGTAACGGCGTCTTAGCCGAATATGACATCCTCAACCGAACACCGCGGCAACTGCGCGCTAAAGGAGAAGGAAAAACAACGATCAATGCTCAGACCACGTTGGCGCCCATGAGCCGAGACCAGATCACTGAGTTCGTGCAGGAAGGAATAGCCCAGCTCCTGGGGCTGAGCCGAAGCGAGCTTGATATTGACCGGCCTCTGATGGAAATGGGTCTGGACTCTGCGGACTTGCTCATGTTGCAACAGCGGTATGAAGAGAAATTCGGTGCGGAACTTCAGGCAGGTTTCTTCTTCGAGAAGAACAGTATCAGAAAGATTATTAATCATTGGGCAGCCCAATCTGGGATTGCGCCAGAATCTGGCGGCGGAGATCCGGTGATACGACCCGACCAGCCAGTATCCTTCTCTAGAGCCAACAAGCCATCTATAAACCGTGGATCTACGAGAGATATCGCTATTGTCGGAGTGTCTTGCAAACTTCCCGGCGGCATAGAGACGCCAAGTCAACTGTGGCAAGTATTGGTCGAACAAAAATGTGTAGTTGGTCCATTTCCAAGCGCGCGATGCAAGTGGCCCAGTGACAACCCTGGCATAGCCCAAGGCGGCTTCATGAAAGATGTGGATGCATTTGATGCATCGTTCTTTCGTATATCGCCCGCCGAGGCGCGTCGGATGGATCCTCAGCAGCGCATACTGCTTGAACTTGCATGGTCGTGTATGGAAGATGCCGGCATTGTGCCTGCCAACCTGAAAGGAACCAATACCGGTGTTTTTATAGCAGCGAGCAATTGTGACTACAGCCGTCTTATCCAGGAAACTGGTTTGGAAGTCCAGGCGCACCATGGCATCTCCAGCTCGCTGGCTGTCCTGGCAAATCGCCTCTCATACTTTTTTGATCTTTCCGGCCCTAGCCTGGTGATCGATACTGCATGTTCGGCCTCATTGGTAGCGCTGCATGAAGCAATTCAGTCTTTACGCTCGGGTGAGTGCCCAACAGCGTTGGTCGGCGGAATCAACTTGATTTGTCATCCCGATTTATCCCTTGCTTATTCCAAGGCAGGGATGCTCGCGCCCGACAGTAAATGCAAGGTATTCGATGCCAAAGCAAATGGCTATGTACGCGCGGAAGGAGCGGTGATGCTGTTCCTTAAACCGCTGAACGCAGCCGTAGCCAGCGGTGACCAGATTCACGCTGTCATCAAGGGCACTGCAATCAATCACGGAGGTCTTAGCGGTGGTCTGACCGTCCCAAATCCCCACAAACAGAGTGAGCTACTGCAAACTGCATGGAAAGATGCCGAAGTCCATGCTCAAGACGTGACATATATAGAGGCTCACGGTACCGGCACACCTCTGGGCGATCCCATTGAGATCGAAGCTCTGCAAACAGCCTACAGCGCTGCAGGATCCATGCGAGACGGCAAGAGGTGCGGCATTGGCTCCATTAAAAGTAATCTCGGACACCTGGAGCCAGCGGCCGGTCTTGCGGGTCTGTTGAAAGTTGTCTTGTCTCTGAAGAATGCTCAACTTCCGGCATCGACAAACTTTGACGAACTTAACCCAAAGATTCACCTGAAGAATACTCCTTTTTACATACAAGATGAGTTTCGCCCATGGGATGTTGATGAGCCGCGTACAGCGGGAGTAAGTAGCTTTGGTTCCGGCGGAGCCAACGGGCATGTTGTTGTGCAAGAGTATGTTGGCCAGGAGAAGAAAGCCGATAGAGCGAGTCACAGTCATTTGTTCGTTGCGTCGGCGCCTACCTCTGATCGATTGCAAACCTACATTGAAAAAGTAATTTATTGGCTGCAGGAAGAGCCGATCGAAGTGGACTTTGGCGATGCCATTTATACCTGGCAAGTCGGGCGGACTGCATTTCGGCAGCGGTTGGCGATTCGAGTGAAGGATCGAGAGGAATTACTCGACAAGCTGCAGCAGTGGCTGGCTGGGAACAAGAATGTCCCGGGGTTGTGGTCTGGTGATGGAAATCAAGATTCCGGCGTCAATCGGATATGGCGAACGAAGTCAGCGGAACGTGTGATCGACCAAACGTTGGCGGAAGGAGATCTCGAGCAGTTGGCCATCATTTGGACGGCAGGAGTGGACTTTGATTGGAGAAAGCTCTATGAAGGGACCTTGCGGGAAGGACGCCGGCCTGTAAGTTTGCCGACATACGCATTTGCCAGGGAAAGATATTGGATCGATACCGAGGAAAGCGGGCGACCGCGCGGCGATGTCCCGGGTGCTGCCCTCCATCCTTTGTTGTACCTGCCAACAAAACAGCACACCACGGAAGCGTTAGATTCATGCGACGGAACGAGCTACTTGTGTAAGTGGGAGCCGCAACCGCAGGTGAAGCAAAACCCGCCTGCTTCCCACAAGAATGTCGTCGTCGTTTGTAGCGCTCCCTTCTGCCAACTCGAAACCACTATCATTGAGCATTACCAGCGGCAGAACACCAAAACCACACTGATTCGAATGGCACACGCCTCGAAGCAAGTAGCTGTAGGGGAGTGGTGCTGCGACATTCAAGACCCGGAGATTTTTCACAAATGCCTGCCGACGGAAGAAATCGATGCTGTTTATTTTCTTTCTATGGGCGACAAGCCGCGCTCCATTTCATGGACGGAGCTTACTGAAAGCAGAGAGGCCAATGAGATCCAGCTCCTGCGTCTGGTTAAGTGTTTAAAGCGAAGGAGCAACGCAAGAGGAAAGATCGATTTCTACATCCTAACGTTGAAGAGCCATTCCTTAGATCATAGCGAAAGTGCATTTCTGGGCTCCGGCGTGACGGGTTTAGGTTACTCTCTGGCGCAGGGCGATTCCAGGTATCGGGTGAGGAGTCTCGACCTCACTCCTGAAGACCTGCAAAGCCCTCAAGACAGAAACAACACATTTGCCGCTATCCTCGACGAGCCCCCATCAAACCGCGGGGAAGCCTACAAACTCCACTCCGGGCATCGCTATCGCCAGACCTTCTTCGATTTGCAATGGGACAACGCGCTACCGCCGGCCATCCGACACAACGCTGCGTTTGTCCTCGTTGGTGGAGCAGGTACCGTTGGCCAGATCATTACACGCAACCTGATAACAAAATATGACGCCACCGTGATCTGGATCGGAAGGAGTGAGGAAAGCTCTGAAAAAGTCCAGAGGGCCCTGAAATCTCTTGATGGTATGCGTGCAAGCGTGCACTACCTTCAAGCCGATGTCACGAGCCTGGATTCTATGCAGAATGCAATACGGCTTATAAAACAAAAGGGTATCCAGCTCAATGGGGCGATCTTTTCCGCGATGGCAGAGGCGCGCGGCCATTCTATCGAGCAAATCTCCGAAGATGATTTTCGCGGCACGTTCGATACAAGGGCCCTGGGAAGCTGGGCGTTTTACACGGCCCTGCAAAACGAACGCCTCGACTTCATGTGCTATTTCTCGTCGCGTCAGGCTTACGCGTTACTCGGTGCGTCAAAGCACCCAGCCTACGTATGCGGCACCACGTTCTTAGATGCCTGGGTGCGGTCGATCGCCATTACGTCGGCCTTCCCGGTTGGAACCATTAACTGGGGAGTTTGGAAGTCCGCCGTCCAACGATCCCCGCAAGGAATAACGGCCGATGGCTTGGACGGTTTTAGCGATGAGGAAGGATTTGAGCACTTTGAGCGATTCGTGAGTGAACTGCAACGGCGCCGTACCCATCAGACTCTTTGCGTCAAAGAACCCAAATTGCTCGAATCTGTAATGAACCGTAATTTGAAAGAGCTCATGGTGCTTACGAAAGCGCTGCTCCCGCTATCAAGGTCGTTGCCTGAGGATGAAATTAGAGTTGGGGAAGAGAGGATTGCCAAAGTAAGGAATACATCCATTCGAAACGAGTTGGAGCAATGGTCCATCCGATTGCTATTTCAGCAGGTCCGGTCCCTGGTGGAGCGAACTGGTCAGCGGTGGCCGATAAACTCGTCGGACGTACAGGGGCGATTAGGAATCCTTGGCAAGTATGTGCCGTGGTGGAATGAATCCATCAACGTACTCTGTCAAAACAAATACCTCGAGTCGGAAGATGGCGCAGTGCGGATAGGGAGTGCAGCAGTCGCGACTGGTGAAGGTGAGCAGGCGCAAAGAGAAAAATTTAGGGATGACCCGGGTGTGCGTGCATTGGCCAATTTGCTGAGCGAGTGTTTGGAAAAGTTGCCGGATGTTTTGCAGGGACGTATCTTGGCGACCGATCTTATCTTTCCGCACTCTTCCATAGAAAAAGTCGAAGGGATTTACAGAAACGACGCGATTTACGATACCTTCAATGAGATGGTGGCCAATGCCGTTGTGGCCTATTGCAAGCAACGGCTTCAATCAGATTCCCGCGCTCGTCTGAGGATATTGGAAATCGGCGCGGGAACCGGCGGCACGTCGTCCGCTATTTTCGCCAAGTTGGCACCGTTCCGACAGTCCATTGAGGAATACTCTTACACCGATCTCTCAAAGGCATTCTTCTTTCACGCCGAAGAGCACTACGTCCCAGAATATCCTTATGTGAAATGTCAGCGGTTGGACATCGAGCGATCGATCGTAGATCAAGGATTTGATCTCGGCGGATATGATTTGGTGATAGCCGCCAATGTTCTCCACGCGACAAAAAACATACGGCACACGCTACGAAACGCCAAAGGTCTTCTGCGGGGCGGTGGCTTCCTCATACTGAATGAAATCAGCGCCAAAGCGATCTGGGCACATTTGACCTTTGGACTGCTGGACGGATGGTGGCGTTTTGAAGATGCTGATCTGCGCATCCCGAATTGCCCGATGCTCCTGCCAGATCAATGGCAGCAAGTGCTCCAGGAAGAGAGTTTTCAGCCGGTGCAATTCCCGGCGAAAGAAGCGCACGATCTCGGCTATCAAATTATTTTGGCTCAGAGCGACGGCGTTGTCCGGCAAGGAAAGCAGGACGCTGACAATCAGTTGCACAACGCAACAGCGCAGACGGCGCTAACTCAGAGGGAGCCGAAACGAGGAGTCGCTTCTCAGCCAGCTTCGGCGCCAAGAGAAGAATGGTATATCAAGACCGCCATTCTTGAGTGTTTGGTCTCCGTTTTGAAAACCAGCCCTGAGAATATCGATGCTCATGTCGCCTTCCTGGATTACGGCCTCGATTCGCTCCTGGGCGGGCAATTTATTAACCAAGTCAATCGACGTCTCTCGATCGACCTGAATACGGTTGTCATTTTCGAACATCCCTCGTTGTCCCGACTGTGCAAGCACGTGATGGAGGTACATGGCGAGCAAATAGAAATTCGAACCCATGTCCCTGCTGCTGAAACGCGGGCACCCTCGATTCCGGAAGTTTCACCGCAAGGACTTGAAGTCGCCAGTTCTCGACGGTTGACCTCCATGTATCGATCGGCAGATACAGACACGCGCGATCATCTAGTATCAAAGAGCTCAGAGATTGCCGTGATCGGAATGTCCGGCATGTTTCCGAAGGCCGCAAATGTCCATGAGTTCTGGAGCAATCTGGTTGAGGGCAAGGATGCCGTTGAGGAACTGCCGGCCAGCTATTTAAACCAGAGAGAGTATTTCAGTACAGAGAAGAAGCCCGGGAAGACCTCCTGCAAATGGGGAGGGATTCTAACCGACAGAGATTGTTTCGATCCTTTATTCTTCCACATCGCTCCCAGGGAAGCGGAATCGATGAATCCTCACCAGCGGTTGGTTTTGCAGGAAGGCTGGAAGGCCATCGAGGATGCGGGATATAACCCTAAGTTCCTGTCCGGTTCGCAAACGGGAATTTTCATCGGAGCCGAACCGACAGGATATCTGGGCGAGACCTTTACGGGTTATTCAGATGCCATCATCGCGTCTCGTTTGGCATATGTTTTGAATCTTTGCGGCCCCGCCTTTGTCGTGAATACCGGCTGTTCTTCATCGGGCGTGGCCATTCATTTAGCGTGCGAGAGTCTGCGAAACGGGGAAACGGACCTGGCCCTGGCGGGCGGCGTCAATGCTTGTATGGAACAGCGAATGCTGATCAGCCTGGACGACATCGGCATGCTTTCTCCCAGCGGTCGCTGTCACACTTTCGATACTAAAGCCGACGGAACAATCATTTCCGAGGCCGTCGCTGTGGTTGTTCTGAAGCGTCTTGACGATGCAGTTCGCGACGGAGACTTTATCTACGGCGTGATCTGCGCATCGGGAACGAATCAGGATGGAGCAAGCAATGGGATCACTGCACCGAATGGCGTAGCCCAGGAACAGCTGATAGGCAAAGTGTACAAAAAGTTCGGTATCGATCCAGAGAAGATCAGCTACGTTGAGGCCCACGGCACGGGAACGAAGTTAGGCGATCCTGTGGAAGTCAATGCTTTGGTGAGGGCTTTTCGAAAGTTTACTGCGAAGGCCGGATACTGCGCTGTGGGCAGCGTGAAAACGCATATTGGTCATACCTCTGCGGCTTCAGGAGTGACCGGGTTGATCAAGGTTTTGTTGTCCTTGCAGAATGAGAAGTTACCTGGCCAATTGCATTTCAAAGAGCTCAATCCGCTGATCGAATTGGCCGAATCTCCCTTTTACATTTGTGCCGAAAAATCCGAATGGGAAAGGTACATGGGATTTCCCCGGATGGCGGCACTCAATTCCTTCGGACATAGCGGATCGAATGCTCACCTGGTGATCAGGGAACATGTGGAATCTGTGGAGGACCGCGCCGGCGATAACCTCTGGACAACCGGGCCGATGCTTGTCCCGTTATCCGCTGCAACAAAGGATCAGCTGCGCCAAAAAGCCGTCGATCTGTTGGGCTTTATTCGCGCGGCAGAGAAACGGCTTACGCGACCAGCACTCGATCTGAGCCAGCTCACTTACACGCTGCAGGTGGGCCGTGAAGCGATGGAACACCGGCTAGGGTTGCTGGCCGGCTCCCTGGAAGAGTTGGATGAGAAACTCGAGGCCTATGTCAAAGGCGAAGCCAAGATCGCGGATCTGTACCAAGGACAGGCCAAGGCCAGGGGGAACCTGAGCATTCTTCAGTATGAAGAAGTCAAGGAAACACTCGTAGAAAAGTGTATCGCCGGGCACAAGTACAACCAGTTGCTGGATCTGTGGGTGCAGGGGCTGGAGGTGGCCTGGGGCAAGCTGTGGGGAGAGCAGAAGCCGCGCCGCATTAGCCTACCCAGCTATCCATTTGCCAGGGAGCGGTACTGGATCGAAGCTGAGGCCGGGAGAAACTGCGGTGAGGCAATCTTGCATCCGCTGCTGCACCGCAGCACCTCGGATCTGAGCCAGCAAAGCTTTAGCTCGGTGTTTACGGGCGATGAGTTTTTCCTGGCCGATCATCAGGTGAACGTCGATGGCAATGGAGAACAAAGAGTGTTGCCCGGGGTGGCATATTTGGAAATGGCGCGCGCAGCAATCGAGCAAGCATCGCCGGAGCGTCCCCCGTCCGCAATCCTGGAACTGCTTAATACAGTGTGGGTGCAACCGTTCGTTGTGACCCAGAACCAGCAAATCAGTATCGCGTTATCTCCCAACGAGAGTGGGACTATTGATTACAAGATCTACGACCAGGAGCAAGAACCTGAGAGAGTCTATTGTCAAGGTGGCGCTGTCTGGAGTTGCGAAGATGGGCCGGCGAAACTTGACATTGACCAACTCAAGAGCCAGATGCCGCAAGGACAAGTAGAGGGGAAGAGCATCTACAGGACGTGTGCCGGGATGGGGCTGATCTATGGACCATCGTTCGAAGCAATCAGTACTCTGCTTCGGGGCCAACGTGAACTCCTTGCGCATTTGCGGTTGCCCCAGGAGGCAGGGAAGACGTGGGGAGAGTATGTTCTGCATCCGAGCATAATGGACGGCGCCTTGCAGGCGTGTATTGGGCTGATCGAGGATGAGAGTGAAGAACGTAAGCGCCCGCCACTGCCGTTTGCGCTGGAGCGGCTGCGGGTTATAACGCCGTGTACCCAGGAGATGGTTGCCTGGATACGATACGCGCCGGGGAGCCAGGCAGAAGAAAACGGATTCAAGTTCGACATTGATCTGTGTGATGAGCATGGGAATGTATGCGTACAAATGCGGGGTTTGTCCACGCGCGTTGTGAACCAGAAGGCCGATGAATTTGCTCTGCAAGATCAGGCGATGGGTCGCCTTTTGGCAAGGCCGGTCTGGGAAGAGAGCAGGGCAGAGACGTACGCTGGACCAATCCAGGAATATGCGGAACATTACGTAATTCTGTGTGAGTTGGAGCAGGTCGGCGTAGAGGAACTGGGGTCTATGCTTCCGCAGAGTCAATGCCTGGCACTGCGGGCAGCGGAGCCGAAGGACACAGCAGAACGATATAGCGAGCATGCTCGGGAGTGTTTCGAACGGATACAGATCATTCTACGCGGCAAGCGTGAGGGCAGAGTGCTGGTGCAGATCGTCGTGGTCAACCAGGGGGAGCACGCCCTGTTTGCGGGTCTATCGGGACTGCTGAAGACAGCGGCGTTGGAAAATCCGCGGATCGTAGGTCAGCTCATCCTTGTCCCTTCCGACGTTACGGCGGAGAGACTGTGCCGGCACCTGCAAGTTGAAAAGAGCGGTAGGGTGCAGTCGCTGGTCAAATATGAACAGGGTGTCCGGCAGGAGTTGCATTGGCAGGAAGTTCCGGTGGAAGCAGAAGAAGCGCGTGTGGCGTTCCGCGAGCAGGGAGTGTACCTGATTACGGGTGGACTAGGTGGGTTGGGCATTCTCTTCGCGAAGGAAATTCTGCAGCAAACGCGTCAAGGACGAGTGATCCTGATCGGGCGCTCGCCATTGAATGGGGATAAGCAGGCCCTCTTACAGGGATTGTCGGCAGAGGCTGGTCGAGTGAGCTATCGGCAGATAGACGTCGGCGACCAGGATCAGGTCAAGCAGTTGATGGCCGCGATCCAAGAAGAGTATGGACAACTCCACGGGATCCTGCACACCGCCGGGATCATTGCGGACAACTTCATCGTAAAGAAGACGAGCGAGGAATTCAGTCTTGTACTGGAGCCGAAGGTGCGTGGCACTTGCAACCTGGATGAAGCCAGCCGGGATGTTGAACTGGATTTCTTTGTGCTGTTCTCGTCGATTACTGCAGCGATGGGGAACCTGGGGCAGGCCGATTACGCGGTTGCGAATGGTTTTTTGGATCAGTTTGCGAGGTATCGCAATGGGCTGGTCAGGGCGAAGCAACGGCATGGGCGAACGCAGGTGATCAACTGGGGCTTGTGGCAAGCGGGAGGAATGACGATCGATAGTGCGACGCATGACTTGCTGGAACAACGCACAGGAATTCACGCGATGCAGACGCCGACCGGGATGGAAGCGTTCTATCGCAGTTTGGCATTACCCGAAGATCAAATTCTGGCGATGGAAGGGAATTTATTGAAGATGCGGCACGCCTTGCTAAGTGCGTTGGCAGCGGCAGCCGAAACGGTGACCGGTCCAGCCGTAATGGTTGCTGACATCGATGGAGAGAGTCTTGCTGAGAAGACCGAGAAGTACCTGCAGAAGCAGTTAGCAGGCTTGTTGAGAGTCTCGTCGCACCGGATCGATCCGCAGTCCGCTTTCGAGAAATACGGGATTGATTCGATCCTGGCGATCAAGCTGGTCAACCAACTGGAAAAAACGTTTGGTTCGCTGTCCAAGACTCTGTTTTTCGAATATCGAACCATAGCTGAGTTGAGCGGATACTTTGTCGCCCATCATGGCAAACAGCTAACTGCTTTGTTTGAAATGACTTCTAAGAGTACAGCGGCAACGCCACCGGCGTCCACGTTGCCTTCAGCCCAACCAAAATCCCTCCCGAACAGGCAGTTCGGGCCTCCTCTGCCAGCTGCCGTGCCTAATACCACTAATAATAAGGATAAGGCAGAAGGGATCGCGATCATCGGAATGAGCGGGCGGTATCCGCAAGCGGTGAATCTGGAGGCATATTGGGAGAATCTGCGGCAGGGGAAGGACTGCATCGAGGAGGTGCCGAAGGAACGTTGGGACTGGCGAGAGTATTACAGCGAGGACCGGACACAGAGCGGACATCATTTTAGTAAGTGGGGAGGATTTATCGAGGGAGTGGATGAATTCGATCCACTGTTTTTCAACATATCACCGCGGGAAGCAAAAATGATGGATCCGCAGGAACGAATATTTTTGCAGCATGCGTGGATGGCGATGGAGGACGCAGGGTACACGCGTGCGAACCTGCAGGCGGGGTGGGAAGAGGATCTGGCGAGGGAAGCGGGAGTCTATGTAGGGGTGATGTATAGCGAGTATCAGTTGTTTGGGGCCGAAGCGGGAGTGCATGGGCAGAGGGTGGGGATAGCGGGGAGCGTGGCGAGCATAGCGAATCGGGTGTCGTATGTGCTGAACCTGCACGGGCCGAGCATAACGCTGGACACGATGTGTTCGTCATCGTTGAGCGCCATCCATTTTGCCTGCCAGGACTTGAAACAGGGGCGGACGAGTCTGGGGATAGCGGGCGGGGTGAATGTGAGCCTGCATCCGAACAAGTATCTGGCGTTGAGTGCGGGGCAGTTTATCTCGAGCGCGGGGCAGTGCCAGAGCTTCGGGGAAGGAGGGGACGGGTATATACCGGGAGAAGGAGTGGGAGTAGTGGTGTTGAAGAGGCTGGCGGAAGCGGAACGGGATGGGGATCACATCTACGGGTTTATCCGTGGGAGTGCGTTGAATCATGGAGGGAAGACGAACGGCTACACGGTGCCCAATCCGCAGGCGCAAGCCAGTGCGATCCGACGGGCGCTGAGGATAGCGAAGATAGATGGGGGAAAGATCAGCTATATCGAAGCGCACGGAACGGGAACCAAGCTGGGGGACCCGATCGAGATAGCTGGGCTGAGCCAAGGGATGGGGAAGTGGAGCGAGGAGAGGGGAAAATGCCTGATCGGATCGGCAAAATCGAATATAGGGCATTGCGAAGCGGCAGCTGGGATAGCGGGGCTGACCAAAGTGTTGCTGCAGATGGAGCACGGGGAGATCGTGGCGTCGTTGCATTCCGAGACGCTGAATCCGCATATCGATTTTGAGCAGAGCCGGTTTGAGGTGAACCAGGAGTTGCGGGCGTGGGAGAGGCCAGAGGTGGAAGGGAAGAAGTTGCCGCGGATAGCTGGGATTTCGTCGTTTGGAGCAGGAGGATCGAATGCGCACATGATCGTGGAGGAGTACGGAGAGCGGGAGAGGCGGCGTGGAAAGGAGATGGGTGAGGTAGGTGAGGTGGTGATTCTGCTATCGGCGCGGACGGCAGGGCAACTGAGGCAGAAGGCGGTGGAGCTGTTGGAGTTTATGAGGAGACGGCGGAGCGGGATCGATCTGGTGGCGATGGCGTATACGCTGCAGGTCGGGCGAGAGGGGATGGAGGAGCGGCTGGGGTTGAAGGTGAAAACGCTGGAAGAACTGGAGGAAAAGCTGGCGGCCTATGTTCGTGGTGTGGAAGAGATCGAAGACGGATATCAAGGGCAGGTGAAAGGTAATAAAGAGGTACTGTCGTTGTTCAACAGCGATGGTGATCTGAAGCAAACGGTGGAGAAGTGGCTGGCGAACCGGAAGACTTCCAAGCTGGTGGAGATGTGGGTGAAGGGGCTGGAGGTGGACTGGAGCAAGCTGTATGGGGAGAGTAAGCCGCAGCGGATGAGCCTGCCGACGTATCCATTCGCGCGCGAGCGCTACTGGATGGAAATCGATAGAAAGATGGGAGTAGGAGCACAGATTGTTGGCAATGGGGCGGCCGCGTCGGTGCTGCATCCCCTGCTGCACCGCAATACCTCAGATCTGAGACAGCACAGCTACAGCACAACCCTTAGCGGAGAAGAATTTTTTGTAAAAGAGCATCCAGTAGACAGCGGAAGGATGCTGTCCCCGGCTGCTTATCTGGAGATGGCGCGCGCCGCAGTAGAGAGAGCCGGGCTTGGTGCGGCAGAAGCGATATTAGAGTTGTGGGAGGTAGTTTGGGGTGAGGCGGCGATGGTGACGGGTAAGCAGCAAGTCAACATCGCGCTTTGGCAAACCGTTCATGGTCAGATTGACTTTGAGATTTACAGCCCGGGAGGCGACGAAGAGATCGTTCATTGCCTGGGCCATGCGGTGTGGAGCGGTCAAACGGCGTCTTCGAACCTTGATCTGGCGCAGTTAAGAGCGAGCGGTGAAACCCTGGAGCTGTTGCAGTTGCCGAAGGGCGCCGAGAACACACTGGGAGAGTATGTCCTGCATCCTTATTTGCTGGAAGAGGCGTTGCAAGCAGCGGTCGGGCTGTTGGATAACGAACAGGCGATCTTGCCGTTAGAGTTGGAAACGTTGCGCATCCTCCAGCCATGCACGTCAGAGATGCATGCCTGGGTGCGTTATTCCCCGGGCAGCCAAGCGAGAGACAGCGTGGCCAAACTCGACATCGATCTGTGTGACGAACAGGGAAGTATTCGGGCACAGATGCGCGGGCTCAGTTGGGCGGAGACTGACAAACGGATCGTGCGGGAAGCGGCATTGCCGGCGAGTAAGGAACTGTCCGGTGTGGTGAAAGCGCGGAAAGAGCTTGTATTGGGTACACGCCACGAGACACGATTGAGCCCCGTCCCGCAAAAGGAGACATTGAGGATAGCCTTAGGCGCACTTGGCCCAGTGGCTACGCTGGAGAAGTCTCCTTCGAAGGAACTTTCTTCGGGCAAGGCGCAGGTTACTCTTTCCAGCACCCTTGTGCGATCAACCCTGACAGAGAGTAGGACCGTTGTCCATCCTCCTTCAGTGCGATTGTTCGATTGCGGAGGTGGCATCTTCTCGATCGAAATCGACGGTGAGAGTACAACCCAAGAGAGGATTGCCGGGTTACTGGCGGCGCTGGAGAAGGCGCAAGAGGAGGCAGCGATCAAAGTATTGCTGCTGCGTGGTATCGCGGGTGGCTCGGGGCGAGTAGGAAGAGACGAGTACAACCATGCGGTCCAACAAGGGTTATATGCGGCACTGATGTCATTTCCTTACCCGGTGATTGCGGTTTTAGCGGGCGATGCGATCGGCGCCGAGTTCCTGTTGGCCGCACTCTGCGATTTCATGGTTTTGAATGAAGAGGCAACGTATGGCTACACCGATGAGCAAAATGGTGTTTATCCAACGGTTGCCGAGTCTGTGCTGTTCGGTGAGCGATTCGGGGAACTCCTGGCCCAGGACTTTTTGTATGTGTCTAAGACCGCGAAAGGCAAGCAGCTGAGAGAGAGAGGATTGACGTGCCCGATCGTGCCAGCAGGAGAAGTGGAAGTGGTTGCTGAACAGTTGGCCTCAGAGCTGACAGAGAAATCGCAAATGGCTTTGGAACTGTTGAAGCCTCATCTGACGCGCCGCCTGGCGGGTCGGGTAAGCGATCTGAAACTGGTCGAGACTGCCGCCACTCAGGAAGATCCTTTCACGGAGGAGCCTCTCAAGGCGGAGAGCACGACGGAGGAGGTATTGGTTATCCAGCTGGGCGGCGAGTTGGCAAGTCAAGAACTAATTGCGGAACTTAAGAATGCTGCTGCCAAGGTCGCCAAAAATGCCAGCTACCGAGCCATCGTACTGGCCAACACTGGTCGGGACTTTCTTGCAGGAGTGGAATCAGCTCTTGTCGAGGAGACGGTCTGCCAATTCGAACAGCTGATTTTAGAGGCGGAGATTCCAGTGATCGGAGCCTTGGTGGGAAATGCCAGGGGAGCCGGGTTGCTGGTCAGCCAGTATTGCGATGTGTGTGTGTATAACGCTAGTGGGATCTACTCCGTGTCCGGGCTGGAGTCAAGCCCTTGGCTAGCGCAAAGGACACCTGCACTGTTTGCCCACCGCTTCGGAGGCTCCGTTGGCAGACAAATCCTGCTGAGCGGGGAGGAGTACTCGGGAGCTCAATTGCAGCAATGGGTCGGGTCGTTGCTTGTGGCGGAGAGCGCGCAAGTATTGGTAAGCGCAATGCAACTGGCAGAATCATGGGCTAAGCTGCCGCGGGCCACGCTGGCAGCCTGGAAAAAACACAGCGCGTCGAGCCTGCGGAAGAAAATGCGCAAACTAGGCGGTTCGCCGACTATCGAGCTCAAAGCGGATACCGCAGAGCAGCCGTCGACGCCGATTGTCATTTCGTTGAAATCGAAAGTGGTGACTGCCACGGCGCACCCGGATGGGATTGTCGTGGTGAAGATGGAAGACCGGGAAGCGAAGAACATGTTTTCCGAGAAGCTGATCGCCGGACTCACAGAGGCTTTCCGACATATCGAGGAAACGCCGGGATACAAGGTGGTGGTCCTAACCGGGTATGAGAGCTATTTCGCTTGTGGTGGGACGAAGGAGAGTTTGCTGGCGATCCATGCGGGTAAGGCGCGATTCACGGATACCAAGATCTTTGAAGCAGCGCTGCAGTGCTCGCTCCCTGTAATTGCAGCCATGCAGGGACACGGCATCGGGGCGGGGTTATGCCTGGGAATGCTAGCGGATGTTGTGCTGCTAAGTGAAGAGAGCAGATACATCAGTCCTTACATGAACTATGGGTTCACGCCGGGAGCGGGAGCTACCTACATTCTGGCGGAGAGGTTGGGACAGGACTTGGCGAGAGAGAGCCTGCTGACGGGACGACGCTATACCGGGCGAGAGTTACATGGGCGGGGAGTGAAGCTTCGGATCCAACCGCGCGCAGAGGTGAACGAGACAGCACTGGCGCTGGCGCGGCGGATGGCGCACGCATCATCGCGGAGCTACTTGCTAGGGCTCAAACGGCAGTGGAGGGAGGAAGTTCGACCGGAGCTGGAAGAGACCTACAGTCGGGAACTGGCCATCCATGAAAAAACATTTGTGGGCCGCGCGGAGACGCAGGCGGAGATCGAAAAGAATTTTGACCGGGTCATGGAAGCTGTACCGGCTGGGGCACAGCCAGCGCCGACGGAGCCACTGAATACGCCGCTTAATGGCGATGTGCTGGCGGGGATTGCTGGAACCCTAAGGGCGCTCTTGGCGAATGAGCTGCAGATGGCCGAGAGCGACATCGATGAGCAAGTACAGTTTGTGGACCTGGGACTGGATTCGATCGCCGCAGTAACGTGGGTACGCAAGATCAATGAGAAATATCAAACGAAAATTGAAGCTACAAAAGTCTACAGCCACTCGACGCTGAGCCAGCTCAGTCGCCATGTCAAGGAGGAGGCAGAAAAACGGGGAACACTGTCCAGGCAACAAGAGGCAGCGAGATTGACGTCAGCGGAGAAGAGTGCGTCGTCGCAGGGGCCGCAACCTAAGATCGCCAAAGTTGCAAACCAGAAGCTGACGTCATCACGGAACCGCGGAATATTGCGATCAAGCAGCGTAGCGCCGGGATCGTCCACGCAACCGGCTGGATCACCCCAGCCTATAGCGGTGATAGGCATGGCTGGACAATTTCCGCAGGCCAGGAACCTGGAAGAGTTTTGGCAGAATCTGGCGCAAGGCAGGAATTGCATCAGCCTGATCCCGGGCGAGCGCTGGGATATGAAGAGCTTCTATCAGCCGGGGAAGGTGGCGGCGGGGAAGAGCAACAGCCAGTGGATGGGAGCGCTGGAAGATTACGACCGCTTCGACCCATTGTTTTTCAACATCTCGCCGACCGAAGCTGAGAGCATGGATCCGCAACAACGTTTGTTCCTGCAAGCTTGCTGGCACAGCATCGAAGATGCCGGATACGATGCGCGAGTGTTGTCCGGAAGTAAATGCGGGGTCTTTGTTGGATGTGCCAGTGGACAATATCAGCAGTTGGCGCGACCGCAACAGTTGAATGCGCACGGATTCACGGGGAATGCGACGTCAATACTGGCCGGGCGCATATCGTACTTTTTGAACCTGCAAGGTCCTTGTCTGGCCATCGAAACGGCGTGCTCGTCATCGTTGGTGGCGCTGGCGCAAGCCTGTGACAGTTTGACGTGGGGCGGCAGTGATCTGGCCTTGGCTGGCGGAGTGCATGTGATGGCAGGGCCTGAGCTGCATCTGATGACGTCGCACGCCGGAATGCTGTCGCCTGAAGGCAGATGTTACACCTTCGATCAACGAGCTGATGGTTTTGTGCCCGGTGAAGGTGTGGGTGTGGTGCTGTTGAAGAGGCTGGCGGACGCGGAACGAGATCGCGACATGATTTACGGGGTGATCGAGGGATGGGGAGTGAACCAGGACGGGAAGACGAATGGGATCACCGCGCCCAATCCGGAATCGCAAACGCGGCTGGAGCAGGAGGTTTATGACAAATACCGAATCGATCCTGGGAATATCCAACTGATCGAAGCCCACGGTACCGGGACGAAACTGGGGGATCCGATCGAGGTGGAAGGGCTGAAGAAGGCATTTGAAAAGTATACGGAGAAGAGGGGTTACTGCGCGCTGGGATCGGTGAAGAGCAACATCGGGCACTGCGCGACGGCGGCGGGGATAGCGGGATTCATCAAGCTGATGTTGGCGCTGCGGCACAAGCGGTTGCCGCCCACAATCAACTTCGAGCGGCTGAATGAGCATATCGAGTTACAAGAGAGTCCGTTTTACATCAATGATCGGTTGCAGGAGTGGGAGCTGAAAGGAGCCGAGCGGCGCCAGGCGGCGATCAGTTCGTTTGGATTCAGCGGCACCAATGCCCACATGGTGATCGGCGAATATCAGCGGCCGGTGGCTGATGCCAGGCCTGTGGACGTCGTACTGACGGAAGACCGAAAGGTCATGATTCCTCTGTCTGCGCGCAAGCCTGAACAGCTCAAACAAAAAGCCCGTGATCTCTTGGACTATATTCGCAAGCAGGCGGCAAAGGTTGACCTGAACGAGATTGCCTATACCCTGCAGGTGGGGCGGGAAGCGATGGAAGAACGGCTGGGCTTAATGGTGAGTTCAATTGAGCAATTAACGGAACGCCTGGAAGCCTACATCCATGGCGAGCTGAAGATAGACGATTTCTATCAAGGACAAGTGAAACGCGACTCAGATGCGCTGTTATTTTTTAGGCGTGATGCCGACTTGCAACACACGGTCGAGAAATGGATGGCGAACAAGAAATTTTCCAAGCTGCTGGAGCTGTGGGTGAAGGGTCTGGAACTGGATTGGAACAAACTTTATGACGAGGTGAAACCGCAACGCATCAACCTGCCGACCTATCCTTTTGCCCGAGAGCGTTACTGGATAGAAACGGCAGCGAGCTATCACGGCGTAGCGAACGGCAGACCGGCAGCAGGTCCAATGACATCGGTCCTTCACCCCTTGCTGCACCGCAATACTTCCGATCTGAACGAACACCGGTATAGCACGACGTTTACGGGAAAAGAGTTCTTTCTCGCCGATCATCAGTTGCGGATGGAGGGTGAGAGGGTGCACAAAGTCCTGCCAGCGGTGGCGTATCTGGAGATGGCGCGAGTAGCGGTGGAGCAGGCAAGGCCTGGGCAGCGGGAATCGTGGACGTTGGAGCTGCGCGATGCAGTGTGGCAGCCGATGGAGGTTACGCAGGAAAAGCAAGTGAGAATCGCGTTATGGGGGAACGAGAATGAGGAGATCGAGTTCGAGATCTACAGCGTGGAGAACGGGGAAGAGATGGTGCACGGGCAGGGGCGAGGGGTGTGGACAGAAGCAAGGGAGAGGGCCGATCTTGATTTGGAGCAACTGAAGAGAGAGATGGCGGAGGAGGTGGAGTCGAGGAGTCTGTATGAGGCGTGTGCGGAGATGGGAGTGCTGTACGGAGGAAGTTTTCAAGCCATCCGGCGGTTACAGCGGGGAAGAGAGCAAGTGTTGGCGGAGTTGCGGATGCCGGTGGGTGTGGAGGAGACGTTGGCAGAGTATGTGCTGCATCCGAGCATGATGGACGGGGCGTTGCAGGCGGCCGTGGGATTGATAAAGGGAGAGAGGCAAAGTAAGGAGCTGCGATTACCGTTTGCACTTGACTCGATGCGGTTCCCGGGGCGGTGCAGCAAGGAGATGTATGCGTGGGTGCGATACGCGCCCGGTCGCCAGGCGGAGGAACAGGAACTCAAACTGGATATCGATCTATGTGATGCGGCGGGGAGTATCTGTGTTCAGATGCAGGGATTGTCTTGGCGCGTGCTGAACCAGGAGATCAGCGTAGCTGCAAGAGCAGATAAGGCAACGGACAGTCTGCTGTTTACGCCGGTGTGGGAATCGAGCCCTGTGGAACTCTCGGGTCAAGGCGGTGAAGTCGAACACGGGGAACATCAGGTGATTGTATGCGAGCTACCGAAAGTGAACGTGGAGGAATTACGGTTTTTGCTGGCGTCAAACCAATGCTTGCGGCTGCAGGCAGAGCGAGAGAAGACGATTGCAGAGCGCTACAGCGAGTACGGGCTGAAGTGCTTTGAACAGATACGACGCATGCTGCAGGGCAAGCCGCAAGGCAAGATGGTGATGCAGATTGTGGTGTCTGACCATGGAGAAGCAGGGGTATTTGCAGGCCTGAGCGGATTGGTGAAGACGGCGGCACTGGAGAATCGTCACCTGAAGGGTCAACTGATTCTGATGCCGGGGGAAACGACGACGGAAGAACTCGCCCGGTGCTTGCAGCGGGAGAAGAATCCGGGTGCGGAACCGCTGATCCGTTATAAGCAGGGGATGCGCGAAGTGTTACGTTGGCAAAATGCAGGGGCGGCGGATGCGGGAAAGACTGCGATGGTATGGAAAGAAGACGGAGTGTACCTGATTACCGGAGGCTTGGGAGGCCTAGGAGTTGTGTTTACGAACGAAATCCTGAAGCAGACGCGGCAGGCACGGGTGGTGCTAACAGGTCGCTCCGTGCTCAGCCGGGAAAAGCAAGGGTTGCTAGAAGGATTCTCGGGGCAAGGTGGGCGAGTGAGCTATCGGCAGGTGGATCTTGGGAATGGGGAGCAGGTGCGGCGACTGATAGTAGGCATAGAGGAGGAATACGGAGAGTTGAAGGGTATCCTGCACAGTGCGGGAATGATAGCGGATAACTTCATTCTGAAAAAGACTAACGGTGAATTCAGTGAAGTGTTGACGCCGAAGGTCAAAGCAACATACAACCTTGATGAGGCCAGCCGGGATGTGAAGCTGGATTTCTTCGTGCTGTTTTCTTCAGTAGCGGCAGCGCTGGGAAACGTTGGTCAAGCCGATTACGCGTGTGCAAATGGCTTTATGGACCAGTTTGCGGAATATCGCAATGGTCAGGTGGCGGCAGGGGAACGGCACGGGCTGACGCGGTCAATCAACTGGGGTTTGTGGCAAGCCGGGGGGATGGGGATAGATGAAAAGACGCAGGAGTTAGCGCAGCAAACCACGGGCCTGCAGCCGATGCAGACAGAGAGGGGACTTGCGGGGTTCTATCGCAGTCTGGCGCTGCCCTATGACCAGATGCTGGTTGCCGAGGGCAACCTAGCTAAAATAACAACTTCCCTGAAACCATCACAATCATTCATTCCACCTTCCGATCGAGCAGCAGCTGCTTCTTACCAATACGCAAACAAAGCCGAAGAATTCTATTCTCACTTGAGTGCGAGGGCTCCTTCCGAATTCACAGAGGCCTATTTGACATTTGCGCCCTTTGAAAAAAGGAAACCTGGATTCTCCGTGTCGAAACTGTCCCTGACTCCGGAGAAGTGTCCGGGCGATGCAAGCTATGTGCTCTCAAAGCAAATTGAAATGCGCCAGGTTTTGTCTTTCCAGCACAGTGGGATCCGAAGCTTGGAATTCACGTGACTTGAAGTCGCGGC